>Ga0302116_1000002_pt1 | contig 250496 bp, 218 predicted proteins | sample AG5_SCM_MG_FD_203124 | JGI IMG/M metagenome (GOLD analysis project Ga0302116, IMG submission 203124) | Marine microbial communities from Western Arctic Ocean, Canada - AG5_SCM | ecosystem: Environmental > Aquatic > Marine > Oceanic | place: Canada: Western Arctic Ocean | collected 2017-10-01 | reverse complement strand
TTACCACTACTTTTTCACCGGAGTTCATTTCAGCAGCGGTGAAGCCTCTACCACTCTCCAAATCCCAGTTTTTGGTAACAAAAAAGTCATTGGTCGTACCCATAATATCCGCGGACCAGTTGAGGTTACCGTAGATAAGTTGAGACTTCCCCAGTACGTATGGCGTAGCCGCTTCAACACCGTAGACTTGCTCGAGCATTAGGTTTGCATGGCCGTCTTCCAGCGTCGCAACCGCAGCGGTACCGCCGCCACCTCTATTGTTCCAACCACCAAAGATGATTAGTACATTGCCGCCCATGGCCTCTAGCTGTGCGTCTACTTCTTGTTGCGCACCGGCGCCAATGGAAACCATAATTATTACGGCGGATACACCAATGATTATGCCTAGCATAGTCAAAATACTGCGCATCACATTGAGGGTGAGGGCGGTAAGCGCGATCTTAAAAAGTTTGAATAGATTCATTTAATAATACTCGCGTTATTGCTGGTTACTAACAAGTGAAGAATTATCAATATCCAAAGAGACTCGGTTGGCGGTAAGCTCATCCGATACCAAATGTCCGTCTCTAAAAATAAGCTGTCGTTTAGCGTAGACAGCCACTTCGGGTTCATGAGTCACCAATATTATAGTGGTGCCTTTTTCGTTGAGCTCTTGAAATAAGGCCATAATTTCTTCGGTGGTATGAGTATCCAATGCACCGGTTGGCTCATCGGCAAGAATCATTACCGGATCGTTTACCAGCGCACGAGCAATAGCTACCCGTTGCTGTTGACCACCGGAAAGCTGAGAAGGTTGATGGTCGGCTCGTGGACCCAAATCTACCTGTTCCAAGCATTTTAGCGCGCGTTCAGACCATTCGCTCTCGGGAATCTTCGAGTAGAGCAGAGGTAACTTAACGTTTTCTTCCGCAGTGGTTCGCGCCAGCAAATTAAATTGCTGGAATACAAACCCGATTTTTTCATTGCGAATAGTGGCTAGTTCATCTGGCTGAAAAGATGACACTTCACTTCCGTCTATATATACCTGACCTTCGGTAACGATATCGAGGCAACCAATCATGTTCATATAGGTGGATTTACCAGACCCGGAAGGGCCCATTACCGCCACAAACTCACCTGGCTCGATTATTGTGTCGATTCCATCCAGGGCCCAAAGCGTCTGCTCACCCATGTGGTAAGCCTTCTTTATTCCAGTTGTACGTATTACTGGCTCAGTCATTTAGTAGTACTACTGCGCGAACTATTACTTCGTCGCCATCGACCAATTCGTTGGATTGGATTTCGGTATATTGTGTGTCTGCCAGTCCGGTGCGGACCGCTATAGAGACAGGCTCACCATCGCGCATAACCCATATGGTTCCCGTACCGGTTAGGCCATCTGTATTTCGACCACCGCCACCACCAGTCCCACGACCACCTCCAAAAGCTTCTCCAGTAGCGGCCTGATAAGCCGCAAATTGTTCGTCTGTCAGTATTAGTTGTAACTCGCTGGTTAGCTTGCTCGCCATATTAGTAAGGGCATTTCGGTCAAATCCACCGCCACCTCCACCAAATCCGCCCCCACCGGCAGCGGCTTCTCTAGCCGCTGTAAGAGATGCTCGAATCTCGTCCTGATTGCGAGTGACTGTTGCAACAAATTGCTCCAGCTTATCGCCTTCAAGGCCTATGTCTTTAGCCATTTGCTCGGTTGCAGCAGAGGTGTCTCTATCTCCACCAAAACCGCCACGCTCTTCAGCAGCATCTTCTTCAGTACCCGGAGGACGAAATCTAAGGGCTGCATTGGGTGCGCGCATAACATCGCTTTTACTACCCAATACGATATCAACGTTAGCTGTCATACCCGGTAGCAATGATTCGCGAGGGTTAGCTGCATCAATAATGATGGTATAGGTAACTACATTGTTGGATGAACCGGCTGCTTTACGCACCTGAGAAACATTTCCTACAAAGTCTTGCCCGGAGTAGGCGTCTACCGTAAATCGCACATCCAGGCCTTCAGAAATTTTACCGATATCCGCTTCACCAACGTCTGCCTCAATTAACATCTCTGATAAATCTTGAGCCACTTCAAACAGAGTAGGGATATTCTGGTTTGCAGAAACCGCTTGACCCAGATCCACAAGCCTATTGATAACTACGCCATCTACCGGCGAGGTGATTTGCGTACGCTCCAAATCGATTTGAGTTTGCTCCAACTGAGCTTCGCGCTGAAGAATATTTGCGTTGGCAGAAATAATTGAAGCTTTGGCAGATTCCAAATTCGCTTCGGCCGATCTCACTGTACTTAAGGAATTCTCCAAATCGGTTTCACTAATAAGTTGGCGCTCGAGCAATGACTGGGAACGAACCAACTGATTTTGCGCAAACTCATGATCCGTTTCAGCTCTTAGTAGTGCAGCTTTTTCCTGGACTAAATTAGCTTTAGCAACTTGCAGGTCAGCCTCTCGCTGTCGTAACGCCACCCTTACGTCTCGATCATCGATTCGCGCTAATAGTTGGCCTGCTTCAACAACCGAGTTGAAATCAACATTAAGTTCTACAATAAGACCAGAGACTTCCGAGCCCACTTCTACAATGCTTAACGGGCTTAAAGTACCGGCAGTATTTACAATGCTTTCAACATCACCGGTAGAAAGAGGACCCGTTTGAAACTCCACACTGGTGGTTGATTCATCCCCCTGAAAATACCAAACAGCAGAGCCCGCAACTAGAGCGCCGAATACCCATTTTTTCTTAATTTTCAAATTCATTTGAAGACCCAGGAAACAATGGCTACATTCTAGGTCGTGTCTGTATGTGAATGTACTGGCAAGGTGTAAAGATTAGTTAATAAAACTAAGGTATTGTTACCTATTGAGCAAGTAATTAGGAGATTATTACAGCAGGTTTCCTATACTAGATATCTGGTCCATCTAGACAAGCCCAGCAGCCTAGTCCAAGCTTGGCGAAAAGCTGAAGCAAGTTACTAAATCTTCAAATTTCAATCCAATCACTCGACCTAGATATTTGTTCACACATGGAACTCCATCCACAACTTAAGAAAGACTGTCATTCATTGGCGGTGATCGATGATATTTGCATCCTGCTAAATAGGAATGCGTCATTACCCTGGTTTATTCTAGTGCCACTATCCACTAAAGCTGAGTTTCGAGAGCTATTCGAATTACCAGCTGAAATGCGTACCAGTTTAAATCTACTTACTGATCGTATTAGCCAATACCTATTAAGGGAACAGGGCGCTGACAAAATCAATACGGCCGCTATAGGTAATTTGGCAAGCCAATTGCACCTTCATGTTATCGGCCGCAGCGAGACTGATGAATGTTGGCCACAACCGATTTGGGGAAATCTAAAATCCTACCAAGCATACGAAGAAAATCAGCTTGAAAAAATCACTGCTGATATGCACAAAATAATCAGTCATCCAGCAAATCCACTTTAGGGCCTAAGCAGTCATATGAGTACATCAGTGGTCCCTGAATCCCTTCGTCTCGCTATTCAATCCTCCTATAGCCTGCTACTTGAACAGCAGGGGTTTAAGGCCCGAAGCGGTCAAAGACAAATGATAGCGGCCATCTCCCGATCCCTCTGTGACGCAGAAACTAATGGCCTGTCACTAATGGAAGCGGGTACAGGTGTCGGCAAGAGCGTTGCATATCTGATTCCGTCCATCAATATTGCATTGGGGAAGAATAAGAAATTAGTCATATCAACGGCAACGGCGGCACTACAAGACCAGTTGGTTAATCAAGATTTACCCAACATTAAGGAGGTTCTAGGCACACCTTTTAGCTATGGCTTAGTAAAGGGTCGAAAGCGCTACCTGTGCCAGGCGAACTTGGATAAAAGCCTTCACGGAGGCACCAGTGGAATGGCAGTGGTCGATTACTTTGAAGGGGGTCAGGCCTTAAGCCAAGAAAGCCTTAAGCTCTTTACCACTCTCGAAAGTGCAAGAACTTCAGACCAGTGGGATGGGGACAGAGATCACTGGCCCGACACAATTAATGATAACGATTGGAATCTGATTACCAGTGATCGCCACGGCTGTATGGGCGGGCGCTGCCCGTTTTTTTCCAACTGTTCATTTTACGAAGCCAGAGAATCCGTCGAAGAGTTAGACGCCCTGGTGGTTAATCACGATCTATTATTGGCTGATCTAATGCTTGGAGGGGGCGTCATACTTCCGGCACCAGAAGACAGTATTTACGTGCTAGACGAAGCCCACCATCTGATAGAAAAAACCAGAAATCATTTATCTGCCCGCATGAACACCGGAGCCTCTGCGGGAGCCGTGGGGGAAATTATTAATGCTCTTAGCAAAATGTCCGAGCATTTTCATGCGTCACTGGATAGTGGAGCATTAGCCACTTTAATCTTGGACCTCAGGTCTCAAGCTGAGCAGTTCCTTACCGCTATCGGTCAGCTAGAGGTCGCTGCTGAACCTGTCAGTGAAAACAAATCTGACCAGACAGTGCGCTTTGAGCAGGGCAAAGTACCAGAAGCATTATTGGTTTCCAGTCTAGCTGCGTTGCCGACAAGTAGGAAAATTCGTACTAGTTTGGAACAACTTAGCCACGAGATGGAAAAACTAGCGGATTCCGATTCCTCTGATTCCAAAGAGGTTGGGCAGAGCTGGTTTCCTTTGGTTGGCGAGTGGCTACACAGAGCCGAAAGCTGGCACGAACTGTTAAGTAGATACGCAAATCCAGATTCTGATGAGCAGTATTTTGCGCGATGGATTCGCCGCAATACACGCGGTGGTGGGTTCGACTTTTTTGCCGCACCAATAGATATCAGCACACAATTGGGCGAATTGCTCTGGCATAGGGCAGCAGGTGCCGTATTAACCTCCGCAACTCTATCGGTTAAAGGTAATTTTAGTCGCCTGTTAACTCAGCTAGGATTACCTGAAAATACACTAAGCGAATCCATTCAAAGTCCCTTCGATTATGCAAATATAGCCAGTCTAGAGCTTTGCGTTGATGCACCAGATCCACGCAATGAATTCGAATACGACCAATACGTTACAGGCCTTCTAGAACGGGCAATTGAAGCTGACAAAGGAGCCTTAGTGAAAGGAACCTTAGTTTTATTCTCAAGCAACAGGCAGATGGAAAGGGTCTACGAGAAATTTGAAGCCGAATGGAAAAGCGAGATATTAATGCAGGGACTCATTCCGAGAATGGAAATTGTTCGGCAGCATAAATCCAAGATTGATGAGGGGAAGGGCAGCGTGATATTCGGACTGCGTAGTTTTGCCGAGGGTATCGACTTACCCGGTGATTACTGCACGCATTTGTTTATTACCAGAATCCCTTTTTCTGTTCCAGATGACCCTATAGAAGCAACCATTAGTGAGCGCATTAGCGCTGGAGGCGGGAACTCCTTTAGAGAACTGTCTCTTCCGAATGCTGCCATACGCCTAATTCAATCCGTAGGCCGATTAATCCGATCCGAAACTGACTCTGGCACTGTTACAATTACCGATCCAAGGCTTAAAAATAGTAGCTATTCTCGATATTTATTATCTGCCTTGCCGCCTTTTAGAGTTGTAGAAAGGCGCGATTAGATGCTCGACAAACAAAGGAGGACTGTTAACTAATGAGCGAATTTAAATTTCAAATAGACCCAGATAAATCAACCGAATTTTTGAGCATTAAAGCTGAGGGTACTCTCGATAGAGGTGGCTTTATGCGCATGGTCAAGCATGCCCGGGAGATGGCCTATCAAGAACAATTAAATCTTTTCTACGATATGCGCGATCTTGATTTTCCTGAAGGTATATTACTCAGTGATGTTCTAACTTTTGTACGCACCCATACCAGCCTGAATGACGACAAGGCCTCAAGTCTGAAAAGCGCATCTTTAATTGGGAAAGAGCTTTTAGGAGATGAAATTTGGGAAGTCTATAAATATGCATCTAACAACGCTGGACTAGAGTGGCAATTCTTTACTGACGAAGCCGAAGCTTTAAGTTGGCTAAGCCCAACAACCTAAGGTAAAGCAGGATAAAGAGTGCAGAAATCACTTATCAAGTCGAGGCTCTTTGCGTAGAATTCGCGGCCTCTTAACGATCAAATTCTGAACTAGCAAAAATGGAAACTGGGCCCCTCACTAATAACCTTAAAGATATCCGAACTCGCACCCACGTGCTGAGGGGGTATCTTTGACTACGCCAATAAAAAGGATCGATTAACGGAAGTCGAATTAGAACTGGCTGAACCTGCGGTTTGGGATGACCCCCAACGAGCGCAGGACCTGGGCAAAGAAAGATCTGCCCTTGAAGCCATAGTAGCTACCATAGAAACACTTGATGATGGCGTTGCCGACGCCTTTGACCTTTTGGAAATGGTTCAAGAGGAGAATGACGAGGAGGGTTTCAAAGAGCTGGTGGTCGAAAGCGAGAAGATGACCGCACAGCTAGAGGTATTGGAGTTCCGCCGTATGTTTAGCGGCGAAATGGACGGCAACAACGCCTTTTTGGATATACAAGCCGGTTCCGGCGGTACTGAAGCCCAAGACTGGGCTGAAATGATGCTACGTATGTTCCTGCGTTGGTCAGACAGCAAAGGCTTTAAGACTACCCTTACTGAGTGTTCTGCCGGCGATGTGGCGGGTATTAAGAGCGCAACTATCTCTATTGAGGGCGAGTACGCTTTTGGCTGGTTACGCACTGAAACCGGCGTTCACCGTTTAGTGCGCAAATCGCCCTTTGATTCTAGTAATCGTCGCCATACCTCCTTTGCGTCCGTCTTTGTATCCCCGGAAATTGACGACAATATCGAGATTGAGATTAATCCTTCTGACGTACGGACTGACACTTATCGCGCCAGTGGTGCTGGCGGGCAGCATGTGAACAAAACAGACTCAGCGGTTAGACTTACCCATGAACCGACCAATACCGTGGTTCAATGCCAAAATCAACGTTCTCAACACGCGAATAGGGACGCCGCCTGGAAGCAGCTTAAGGCAAAACTTTATGAGCTGGAGATGCAAAAACGCCAGGCCGAGCAGCAAAACCTTGAAGATGGGAAATCTGATATTGGTTGGGGCAGTCAAATTCGATCATATGTATTGGATGACGCTCGCATTAAAGATTTGAGAACAAACATCGAAACGCGTAATACTCAGGCCGTTTTAGACGGTGATTTAGACAGGTTTATTGAAGCCTCCCTTAAAGCCGGCCTTTAATCGCGGTCATTTATCAAAAGATCAAAATTATGACAGAACAACATTCAAACCCGCCAACGGATGCAAATCAGGACGAAAACCGCCTAATAGCTGAGCGTAGGGAGAAGCTGGACCGCATTAGAGAGCGAGAGCAGGGCAATGCCTTTCCAAACACTTGGCGCAGAGAGCATCTTGCTGCAAAGCTTGATATGCAATACGCCGATCAGGACAAACCAACTCTTGAAGCCAGTAATGAAATTGGCAGTGTGGCTGGACGAATTATGGCCAAGCGTGGTCCTTTCATTGTGATTCAAGATATGAGCGGGCGCATTCAGCTATACGCTGATAAACCCGTACAGCAAGATATTAAGGATCGCTGGGGCCAATGGGATATCGGCGATATCGTTGGAGCAAGCGGACCTATAAGACGCTCGGGCAAGGGCGATCTATACGTAGAAATGCAGGAATATCAGCTTTTAACCAAGTCACTACGCCCTTTACCTGAAAAACATGCCGGTCTAACGGATATGGAGCAGAGATATCGCCAGCGATATGTCGATCTTATCGTTAACGAAGAATCTCGCGACACTCTTAGGAAAAGATCGCAAATTATTGAATTTATTCGCAATTATTTTTCTAATCTGGAGTTTCTTGAAGTTGAAACGCCGATGCTTCAGGTTATTCCCGGCGGCGCTACTGCTAGACCCTTTGTGACGCACCACAACGCGCTAGATCAAGACATGTACTTACGTATTGCACCAGAGCTCTATCTAAAACGCCTGGTAGTTGGCGGCGTTGAGCGCGTTTTCGAGATCAACCGGAATTTCCGCAATGAGGGCTTATCAACTCGCCACAATCCAGAATTCACTATGTTAGAGTTTTATCAGGCCTATGCTGATTATCAAGACCTAATGAATCTGACGGAAGACTTACTGCGCAAACTGGTTGATGAGGTTTTTGGTGGTAGCACCATTTTGAATCATCGCCGCGACGCAGATGGAGAAGTGCAAGAAGTATATGAATACGATTTCTCGAAGGCCTTTGAGCGGATTAGCGTATTTGACTCCATTCTCAAATATAACCCGGATATTGATCCTGCAAAACTCGGCACAGAAGAGGGTGCGCGTGCTATCGCAGAATCCTTACATATACCTCTTAAAGCCAGCTATGGCTTGGGCAAAGTACAAATCGAGATATTTGAAAAAACCGTTGAACATCTTCTGATTCAGCCGACATTTATTACGGAATATCCGGCAGAGGTTTCTCCCTTGGCTAGGCGCAATGACGACAATTCGTTTATCACGGACAGATTCGAGTTTTTTGTCGGAGGCCGAGAAATTGCCAACGGCTTCTCAGAGCTAAATGATTCAGAGGATCAGGCCGAGCGCTTTAATGCTCAGGTCGCCGATAAGGATGCGGGAGATAACGAAGCCATGCATTTTGATACGGACTATATTCGCGCTCTTGAATATGGCTTACCGCCGACAGCAGGCGAGGGCATTGGCATTGATCGATTGGTAATGATGCTTACTGACCAAGCTTCTATAAGAGACGTAATTCTATTTCCGGCAATGCGCCCTGAATAAAGACTATCGATTAACTCTGAAGATGGCGGACATTCAACTCGAATCCTCTTGGTTAGAACAACTTGAAGACCAGTTTGAACTGCCGTATATGCTGAAGCTGAGGGCATTTCTGGCCACAGAAAAAGCGCTAGGCAAAGTACTCTACCCGCCGGCGAACCTTTGGTTTAACGCCCTAAACTCAACTCCCTTTGCGCAGGCCAAAGTAGTAATACTTGGACAGGACCCATATCACGGGCCAGGGCAGGCTCATGGTCTCTGTTTCTCTGTGCCTTCCGGCATTGATATACCGCCATCCCTGCGCAATATCTATAAAGAGTTAGAGTCTGATTTGGCCATTACTCCAACGAACCAAGGCTGTCTGGAGAGGTGGGCGAATCAGGGAGTTCTGCTACTCAACGCCACTCTCACGGTCGAGGCGCGGCAGGCAGGATCGCACCAGAAACAGGGTTGGGAAGAGTTTACGGATTGCATTGTTGAACGACTAAGCGCTGAGCGTGAAAACCTAGTATTTATTTTGTGGGGAAGCTACGCACAGAAGAAGGGGGCGAATATCGATCGAGGTAAACACCTTGTTTTAGAAGCACCGCATCCTTCTCCCTTGTCCTCATACCGTGGCTTCTTTGGCAGCAAACCCTTTTCGCAAGCCAATAACTATTTATCTGCGTCGGGTATTGATCCGATTGATTGGCAAATAGAATATTAGGCTCGAAAATTGTAGTAGAAGTCCATAGGGTTAAATGCTTATTGGATTTGTAGCGGCTCAGCTCCACCTATTTTTCGTAGCCAATTTAGCCCATCCAATACAGGCTTCTTACCAATTAGCCAACGTTGAAATCGGTACTTACCAGGGTACTCAAGCAGTAGAGAACCAATTAGTATGCCCAATATGCCCTGACCCGGGGTCAATAAAAGCAACAATCCGCCTACAACAAATAATAGCCCGATAAGATTTTTCAACACTTTATAAACTACGTAAAGAATGAGGTTTTTAGGGGCGTAAGGTTTTTTTTGCTCAGCACCAAAATAATCTGCTGGAATCTTTGATGCTATAAAGGGCATCAGTAGTAGGAAAGCCACTAGGTAGACAAATGAACCGAATACTATCCATCCGAGAATAGCCGGATTATTTGTTATGTAGTCAATCAGTTCAAAGATCGAATCAATCATCTAGAGACCAAGGAAGGGGTATCTGGCTATATGCCACTAGCTTATCATCCAACATCAACTCTCCGGCGTCCGCAATATCAATGTTAGCCGTAGCTAGTATTTCGGTACCGCCCATATCTGAATCACTAGCAGCCGAGACAACCACAGAGCCGATACTTCTTTCTTCTGCGCTCTGTATATCGGTTCCGGGCAGTATCGATTCAACATCGGCTCGTAGCAGCGTCAAACGCTTTTTTGACTTCCCTCGGTAGTGAGTTCTGGCAACTATCTCCTGGCCGGTGTAACAGCCTTTGGTGAAGCTGATCGCTTCAGACAAATCCAAACTAAGTGCATGGGGTAAAAAGGCTTCACCAGTCTCCGGAAATATCTCTGGCCATCCCATTCTCAGCTTGGCCAGTTTCCATCTATGTTCAGAATCTTGAACGCCAGATTGCGCGAGCAGAGTCCAGCAATCTTGCCACTGATTTTGCTCAATCCAATATTCCTGAACTTCAGGGCCATGCTTCAGCAGCAGAGCCTTGTCAGATAGGCCGTCTGGTAGCTCTTCCTGCAACAAGACAGCAATTCCCATATCTTCGCGCAGCGTCACTTCGACTTTATAAAAAACCCCATACTTCTTGAGTGTGGCAATTAGCGGCTCGGCATTGTCTGCAGGTAAACGACAATAGAAGCCCTGGTCTGCGCGCAGAATATGAAAGACGGATATAACTCTACCTTTATTGGTACAGAGCGCCGCTTGGCTAAATTCCCCATCAGCTAACTGATCCACATCAGCGGTTATCTGCCCCTGTAACAATTTAGCGGCATCTGCTCCAGCTACTTCCACGATCGCGTCTTCAGCAACAGGCACAAGCCCGGAATCACTGGAAACCGCTTTGCGGTGTTCCTGAATAAAATCAGACCAATTTGACATAAGTTCCTTCACCTGTGAGCGGGCTATAAGAGGGTAATTAAGGGTACAATTGCGCATCAATAGACCATAACAACGCAACATTCTAATGGATATCAATCGACTTAAGTGGGCAACTCGACGCGGAATGCTCGAATTAGATTTGGTTCTGCTGCCTTTTCTTGAAAACTGCTTCGAAACACTTTCTGATGACAACCAAATCAGGTTCGAAAAATTGCTGGCATGCCAAGATCCGGATATCTTCGATTGGTTTATGGGTAAGGCTATTCCTTCGGACCCCGAGGTAAAAACCATCGTAGATATAATCAATAAATACAGCCGCCCAGAGGGCTAGCGAAGCCACACTGCAGGTTGGCTTATCATTTATTAATATAGGAACTGAGACCATTGACAATGTATAAATATTTTTCCTGTTTGGTGTTATTTGTATTTGCGCCACTTGCTTTTGCACATCATTCGATGGCGGAATACGATTTCGACACAACTCAAGAGTTGCAGGGCCAAGTAGCTAGATTTAGCTGGCGTAACCCCCACGTGGAATTGACCCTTAGCGTCAAAGATGTAAGCGGCGTCGAAACGTTGTGGGAAATCGAAGCGCAGGATATTAATACCATGTCTAGGCGCGGCCTAAATGCGACCATGATTAGTGTAGGAGATAATGTTCGTGTGGCGGGTCACTCGTCTCAACGACGGCCTAATAATATGTCCGTCACCAATCTGCTATTACCCAACGGAATCGAGCTTAGGTTTAGGGGAAATCCTGAGCCTCGATGGGGAGCCGAAGAGAATCTTGGATTCGGGAGTCAGGATGTCGCGGAGATATTAGCCGCAGTAGATATAGAGGCAGGAAAATCTCAGGGGCTGTTTCGGGTATGGATGCGCGCCAGATCCGGAGGTTTTCCAGCAGAACTACCGCTAACAAACTCGTCCTTGGTTTATCGAGAAAACTGGACCGAGGCTGATGACCCCAATATTGAGTGCAGGGTACCTGGTATGCCCTCGTCTATGCGCCTTTCGCCACCACACCCTATCAAGATACTTGAGCAAGAAGACGGCAACATTGTTGTCCATATTGAATTCTTTGATGTTTTCCGCACTGTTCATATGAATGCCAATGCCGAGCTAGCAAATCAGCCCGTCTCCGCGCAAGGATATTCAGTGGGGCACTGGGAAGATGATGTTTTGGTGGTTAATACATCGAGAATTGATTGGCCGTTTTTCGACAATATGGCGAAAATTCCGCAGAGTGATGCAATAACAACTTACGAACGTTATGAGCTTAATGAAGACGGCACTCAGATGGCGTACGAGCTAACGGTTACTGACCCATTCGCTTTTACCGAGCCGGTGACTGGAAGCTGGTTGATGGACTGGCGTCCTGATATGGAGATGCAGGAATACGACTGTATCCCACCGGAAGATGATTAGCCTCAAAGGACTGAGCATCTACGCGAGTAGTTTCAATTTAGACTAACTATTACTTTGCTAACGAAATTAGTTACTAAGGAAGGGAACAAAGCATTATGGATGATGCTATTTTCATCAAAAAATCACCTATCGAATTCTGCCTGTATCTACTTTGGATTTGCCTGGCGAGTTTTTGGATGATAGTTGCCGACGCGGGTCTTATGGCTAAACTAAGCGCTAGCTTTTGTATTCTTTTCTGCGTAATTATTGTTGGCTACAGAAACAGGAAGGCTCGAAATATTATCGGGAAGTTCTCACTAACCGAAGTAGGGCTGCTGCCCGTAGAGTCTGCATATGCTTCTTATCCCTACACAGTCTCGCTGCATCAATTGCTTCCTTGGTGTCTTCATCTAAAACTCCGCATCGATAAAAACAGGTTCGAAACGCTAATCTGGCGAGATGCTCTCAGTCAGGACGATTGGCGCAAGTTACGTCGATACCTACTTGAGAGGGACAACAAAATTAGGACTGATCGCGGCTAACAATCATGTCCTGACCCGCAAAGTTGATTGGCACCATTATGGTGTCCTGAGCTATGGGTGAGAGATCAGGATAATCTAAAGAATAATGCAGGCCACGGCTTTCGCGCCTTTGCATTGCAGAAATTATAATCCGCTCAGCAACCACCACCAGATTGCGTAGTTCTATCAGGTCATTGCTAATACGGTAATTTGAGTAGTAATCCTGAATTTCTTTTTGCAGAATCTGGATGCGATGAAGCGCTCTTTGCAGGCGTTTATCAGTTCGAACAATACCAACGTAATCCCACATAAAGCGCCGCAGTTCATCCCAGTTATGGGAAATAACCACATCCTCATCAGAATGAGTAACTTGGCTGGCATCCCAAGGTTTGGCGTAATCCGGGGCAGGGATGTCCTTCACACGTTTGCTTATATGGGTCGAAGCAAGTCGCGCGTAGACAATGCATTCCAATAGTGAATTGCTCGCCAACCGGTTTGCGCCATGCATACCGGTAAATGAAACCTCACCAATGGCGTAAAGGTTATCCAAATCGGTTTGGCCGTTCTCGTCTACCAATACTCCACCGCAGGTGTAATGCGCAGCGGGTACAACTGGAATGGCTTCCTTGGTTATATCTATGCCCAGATCCAGACAGGATGCGTAGATATTTGGAAAGTGTTCTTTTACAAAGTCCGCCGGGCGGTGGCTGATATCCAAATAAACATTGTCACAACCAAGGCGTTTCATCTCATGGTCAATGGCTCGTGCCACGATATCTCTCGGAGCGAGCTCGGCGCGATCGTCGAACTTCTCCATAAAGGTTTCACCGTTTGGCAATTTCAATATGGCGCCTTCGCCTCGAAGCGCTTCAGATAGCAAAAACGATCTGGCTTTTGGATGGTAGAGGCAGGTTGGATGAAACTGATTAAATTCCATATTGGCAACTCGACAACCTGCTCGCCAAGCCATTGCAATGCCATCGCCGGAGGCGCCATCAGGGGAGGTCGAGTAGAGATAAACCTTAGATGCTCCGCCGGTGGCTAAAATTACTACCCTAGCCTGATGTAGCTCAACTTCGGAATTAGTCAGGTCCAATGCGTAAGCGCCGTTGCATCGGATTTTGCTGGAATTAGCATCGGCCTGTTTTAGTAAATCTATGGCAATGCGGTTTTCATATACTTGAATGTTTTTATGCTCAAGCACTCTATCTGACAGAGAGCTACTTACCGCTTTGCCAGTGCGATCTTTATGGTGAATAACTCGCCTATGGCTATGGCCGCCTTCACGTGTAAGGTGTAAATCCTGCTGTCCTTCGCCAGTAGTGAATTCAACTCCCATCTCCTGTAGCCACAGGATAGATTCACGACCGTTCTCGGCAACGCGTTGCACAGTGTCAGTGTGGCAAAGGCCAGCACCAGCGATCAAAGTGTCTTGCGAGTGCGACTCTACTGAGTCCTCGTTATCCAAAACCGCCGCTATACCGCCCTGAGCTAGCCAGGTAGACCCGGATTTAATCGTGGTCTTACTTAAGATGGCGACACTCATATTTTCTGCTAGCGTGAGTGCGGCGGCCAATCCAGCCGCTCCGCTGCCGATAATCAGCGCGTCGTGATAATGGTTTTGAGTCATTCAGTCTTCTCGGTAGGAGGTCTTTACAAAAAGCCCTCATAAATAATCTTCGGGGTTGCTCTTCTGTCGCGTGTGAGAGAGGGGCAAAGCCTGTAGTATAAAGCGCAATTAACGCGGATCACTTTTTATTCAGAAATAGAACTTCTGTAAATTAAAATGGTCTCTTAGAGGAATTTTGACGGATATCTATAGATGAGTGCAAACGGATCAGAAGAATCCGACAACCAATTAGTACTTCGAGTACAAAAAGGCGACAAAAGGGCCTTTGATTTACTTGTCCTTAAATACCAATACAAAGTACAGGCGTTGGTAGGACGGTTTGTGCGCGACCCCCATGAAGCTCAGGATGTTTCGCAAGAGGCCTTTATCAAGGCATACCGAGCGCTGGGAAACTTTCGAGGCGACAGCCAGTTTTATACCTGGCTGTACCGTATTGCGGTTAACACCGCTAAAAACCATCTGGTTTCTCGCAGCCGCCGCCCTCCGGCCAATGATGTCGATATTAACGACGCAGAATTTCATGCCGGAAGTGAAGCCTTAAGAGAAAACGACACGCCAGATGGTGAGTTTTTTCGAAGCGAACTAGAGAAGGTCGTTTTTGCCACTATGGAAGCCTTACCGGAAGATCTTAAATCGGCTATCTCTTTGCGCGAATTGGAAGGGTTGAGCTATGAAGAAATTGCGGAAGTTATGAATTGCCCCGTTGGAACCGTAAGGTCACGTATATTCAGGGCTAGGGAAGCGATTAACGAAAAAATACGCCCCTTAATGGCACCAGATTAACTAGCTAATGTCCGCCAAATTATGCATTTGACGACAAAAGCCAAAATTGGGGTAAAATGCTCCAACAAAAAAATACTGTTGTTTCTGTGAACCTTTTGAAAAGCTGATGGTCACATGAGCAACCAAAATTTTTTCAACAATATGACCGGTACTCTATGAGCCAATCTGAGCAACCCAATCTTTGCGAAAGCCTTTCTGCCTTAGTTGACGGAGAAACTAGCGAATGGGAACTTAAGCGCGTACTTGCTGAGTTAGATAAAGACGATAACCTGAGAAAAGAATGGCATCTGCATCAGCTAGGCAGCGCCTCTTTAGATAAATCGGCTCTCAGTGGTATTGATCTCTCTTCGCGCATAAGCGCAGCTCTAGAGTCAGAATCTAAACCCGATCAAAAAATCTTTTTCTTTAAACCCTTCTCTCAGCTCGCTGTTGCCGCTTCGGTAGCTGTTCTAGCCCTTGTAGGCATTCAGCAACTGCCGCTATATACAGATGTAGAAGGCCTTCAAACTGAATCTCAAGTCGTTGCAGATCAGTCCACATCTTATCAGCCACTAGTTATCCCTGACGGCTTTGAATTACCTCCACTACAGGCACAAACCGTTAGTTCAACAATCCCGGTACAGGTTAATCATGTATCTGAGAGCGTTGATGTGCCAAGCTTTGATAAAGCAGAGCTCGATAAACATATTCAGGACGCAATTTCTACTCATGTCGAAAACACTTCCGACAGTCTCAATTCAGTACTTCCTCTTGCGCGGCAAATTAGCGCGGAGCAACAGTAAGCCCAACTCACTTAGGAAGCTTGTCCTGAATAAGACAGCTGTCAAACTAGGGCTCTCCACTTTATTGATTTTTAATTTTGCCATTGCGCAAGATCCTATGGATTCGCCCCTGGATCCAAAACAACTCTTTATGAAAATGGTGGAGGCAGGTACCACGGAAGCCTATCAGGGCTCTATGGCATTTGAGCGCTCTGGACAGCTAACTACCTACTGGGTAGACAACCTTACTGCAACAAGTGGACAGCAAAATCTTCGTGCTCTGAATAGAGCAATGCCTTTGCGAACTCACCAGATAGATTGCGTTGCAACCGAAGGTGGCCAGATTGTCGATATCGACAACCTAGCCGGCCTGTACAATTTTTACCGCCCCGAAGACAGCATGGTTGCGGGTAGGCCCGCTAGTGAGCTGCTATTGCTCCCCGTGGATAGTTTTCGATATGGATATGGTTTTTCCTTAGATGCAGAAAATTATTTAACACTCCGCACTGTAATATTGACGCCTCAACGAACTCCAATTGAGCGATATGAATTTGTTAGTATCGAATTTCCAGAGACTTCTGAAGAAACGCCAAGCGAAGAAGTGGCAGTTGAGTGCCCTCAATTGGAAGGTCGAACAGAAGCAACCTGGACAACGGCACGTTTGCCGGATGGATTTAAGACTATTAATTCAACTTATCTGTCAGACCTGGATAAAAGCGAACTCGTACTGACCGACGGATTGGCGACCATAAGCGTAACTCTCGAACCAATTGATGCACCGAGGTTTCCACCGGTAACTACAAACCTAGGAGCCACCAACATCTTGCTTAGTTATTTGTCGGTGGAACAAAATATATATTTGGCAACCTTAGTTGGTGAGGTGCCATTACTTAGCCTCGAGTTAATTGCTTCAGGCTTAATTCCTGTTTCAAATATTGCCATTCAATAAAAAATATCATGATTACAGAATACGCAGAAGTTTTAGAAGTTGAGCCAGAGCGCGTGAAAGTTTCGATTCGAAGCTCAAGTGGCTGTGGTTCTTGTTCTGCTAAAGCTGGATGCGGTAACGGCATTCTTGATAAATGGCTAAACCCGACTCGGCTAATGTGGATAGAGACTGAAAAACATATATCTGAATCGGTCTCAACTGGAGATCAGATCCAAGTTGGCGTCGAAGAGGGCGCTTTCGTCAGGAATGCGTTATCTCTTTATCTGATCCCTATACTGGTTTTTCTCCTGGGTGCCGGGCTCGGTTATCAGGTTCAAGGGGAATTCATGTCTATTGCTGGCGGGATAGCCGGTTTGGTAATCGGCTCCTCACTTGTACGCTATCTGGTTAAACGATCACCCTACGCCGCTGACTTTGCTCCACGCATTGTGGATACCACTATTCCAGTGCAAGTGAATCCGGCGCTATTCTAGATTTGAAGACCTGTGCACGAAAACTATTTCACTCCCATGCGGCGTTAAAATCATGCTCAATCGGTCGTTTATAAGCATAAACTCGCTCTTTGCGCGTGCTTTTTCCTTGCCTGAAAGCTAAATATTATTCCGTGCAAATGCCTCAATCTGTTACAAAATCATAAGTTTTAATAGACATTGAATCTTTCCCACCGATCTCTATCTAAAACCCCATCTTTCCCGCAAATACATCTATTGGAATTTTCTATGCATAAAACAATTAGACTATTTATTGCCTCTATTTTGATAAGCGCAGGTTTCAGCACTGCAGCCTCTGCACTAGAGTTGCCCGATTTTACTGACCTTATTAATGCAACGTCCCCAGCAGCGGTCAAAATCAATGTCAGATCGACAAGCCGACAATCTAGCTCTGCCCGAGAAGTACCAGAGGCATACCGGGATTTTTTTGACTTTGACGAAGAGCAATCTGAACAGACCTCTGTGGGCTCCGGTTTTATTATCGCCGAGGACGGATATGTCTTAACCAATTTCCATGTAATAGAAGGCGCAGATGAAATTTTGGTACGGCTAAATAATCGTCAGGAATATTTTGCCGAAGTGCTAGGCACCGACGAACAATCAGATTTAGCGCTACTTAAAATTGAAGGATCAGATTTGCCAACAGTTAAGTTTGCTCAGCCGGAATCTTTAGAAGTAGGAGATTGGGTATTAGCTATTGGCTCGCCCTTTGATCTCGATTACTCCGCTAGCGTCGGCATCGTAAGCGCCATTGGTCGGAGCTTGCCGAATAGTTCCGGACAAAACAACTATGTGCCCTTTATCCAAACGGATGTGGCTATAAACCCTGGAAACTCAGGCGGTCCTTTATTCAATCTTGATGGAGAAGTCGTAGGCGTCAATTCGCAAATCTATACTCGCTCTGGTGGATTTATGGGCCTGTCCTTTGCTATTCCCTCAGCTGTCGCACAGGACGTGGTTGAACAGCTTCTTGATGGAGGCGAAGTTCTACGTGGCTGGCTTGGCGTAGTTATTCAAGATATCAATCAGGACTTAGCGACATCCTTTGGGCTGGACCGACCTCATGGCGCCTTAATCAATCAGGTGATGGACGAAAGTCCGGCGCAACGATCCGGATTGTTAGCCGGCGATATTGTTGTAGAGTTTGATGCGCACCAAATAGAATATTCCCATGACTTGCCGCACGTTGTAGGCCTAATTGAACCTGGATCAAGAGTGCAGGCGGTTATCTACAGAGAGGGAGCGCGCGAAAACATAGAAGTGGAACTGGGAACGCTACCTAATCAAGTTAATGCCAGATCATCTAGTCGAGATTCCGGAAAGTCACCTCGAAATTCGTCAAATGCAATTTTTGGTATGGAGTTGTCGAATATAGACGAGGCTACATCCAGAGAACTAGGGATATCCGGCGGCGTACTAATTGAATCGATCCAGCCAGGCTCTCCAGCCGTCGATGCGGGACTTCAAGCCGGCGATATCGTGGTTCAACTAGGCTTCAGCGAAGTTACCAATAGGGAAGAAATATCCGAAGTGGCAGAAAATTTACAAACCGGAAAAATGCAGCTGATACGCTTTTATCGTGACGGAAACCCCATTTTTCGCACTATAGATATCAATTAGCCAATCATCGACTACTAGCCAATTTGTTCCTCCTATATTCAGGAGAGCGCTGAACCTTTAGACTGCGCGCCCAAATAGCCTAGATGCCGCCATTAAAATTTGGCGGCATCATTATTTTGAGAAAGAGAAAACCCTACTAAGTGTCCGACCTCAGCCATATCAGAAATTTTTCCATCATTGCCCATATCGATCATGGCAAATCGACTCTGGCCGACCGCTTTATCCAAATGTGCGGCGGACTCAGTGAAAGAGAAATGGAAAACCAGGTTCTCGATTCAATGGATATCGAAAGAGAGCGGGGCATTACCATCAAAGCCCAAAGCGTAACTCTCACCTATACGGCCAATGACGGTCGCGATTACCAACTTAATTTTATTGATACGCCGGGCCATGTAGATTTTAGCTACGAGGTTTCTCGTTCGCTGGCGGCCTGTGAAGGTGCACTCCTAGTGGTGGATGCCGCACAGGGCGTGGAAGCCCAATCTGTTGCCAACTGCTATACCGCAATTGAGCAGGACCTGGAAGTAATTCCAGTGCTTAATAAAATAGATCTTCCTCAGGCGGAACCCGAGCAAGTTTGTGAAGAGATTGAAGAGATCATTGGTCTAGACACGACTCACACCGTTAGATGCAGTGCCAAAACCGGCCTGAATGTAGATGCGGTTCTAGAACAACTGGTTGAGCTTGTGCCGCCACCAGTGGGCGATATAGACGCGCCTCTACAAGCCTTAATTATCGACTCTTGGTTTGATAACTATCAGGGAGTTGTTTCTCTGGTGAGAGTAATGCAGGGCAGAATCAGAAAGAAAGACAAGTTAGTCGCCAAATCTCTCAACCGGCCTCACGTAGTAGATATGGTCGGCGTTTTTACGCCAAAACAAACCCCGCAAGAAGAGCTCAAGGCTGGTGAAGTGGGCTTTATTCTTGCTGGAATAAAAGACATTCAGGGCGCTCCCGTTGGCGATACTTTTACCCACGCAAGTACCTCTGATGTAGCGTCCTTACCGGGGTTCCAAAAAGTAAGCCCTCAGGTTTACTCCGGACTTTTCCCCACCAGCTCAGACGACTACGAAAAACTTCGTGAGGCACTGTCAAAGCTGGCCCTCAATGACGCATCTCTAGTTTATGAACCAGAATCTTCTGATGCCTTGGGTTTTGGTTTTAGATGCGGGTTTTTGGGAATGCTGCATATGGAGATTGTTCAGGAGCGGCTTGAGCGCGAGTACGACCTGGACCTAATCACAACCGCGCCGTCGGTAATCTATCAAGTACTGTCATCGAAAGACGAAGTTCTGGCGGTGGACAATCCATCGAAAATGCCCGACCCGGGTACCATCGAAGAAATTCGGGAACCCATAGCGGAAGTAAATATTCTTGTACCAAAGGAGCACCTGGGCAATGTAATCAGCCTCTGCGTAGAGCGTCGTGGCATCCAAAAAGGCATGCAGTTTGCCGGGCATCAGGTATCGCTCAATTACGAGATCCCCATGAACGAAGTAGTGATGGATTTCTTTGACCGCCTAAAATCAGTAAGCCGTGGTTTTGCCTCCCTAGAATATAACTTTAAGCGCTTTGAAGCTGCACCTCTGGTAAAACTGGATATCCTCATTAATGGCGATAGAGTAGATGCGCTTGCGCTTATTGTGCACAGGGACAATGCTCATGCCCGCGGGCGTCAAATTACAGAGAAGATGCAAGAGCTGATTCCACGACAAATGTTCGACGTTGCCATTCAAGCTGCAATAGGTGGCCATGTAGTAGCCCGCTCTACGGTCAAGGCACTGCGTAAAAATGTCTTGGCTAAATGTTACGGTGGCGATATTTCCAGAAAGAAAAAGTTGTTGGAGAAACAGAAAGCAGGTAAAAAGCGTATGAAGAGACTAGGCAGTGTAGAGGTGCCTCAGGAAGCCTTTTTAGCGGTACTACGGTCCGACGACTAATATACAGAGTAGATAGAGAGATATATGGATTTTGATTTTGCGGTAATTCTGTTTGTGTTGGTACTTGCCACCAGCGTATTTTGGATTCTGGACAAATTTGTTTTTAAGGGTGCCGGTCACGGAGCTATAGAATATACGGGATCATTTTTTCCTATATTGCTAATTGTTTTCTTTTTACGTTCATTCCTATTTGAACCCTTTCAAATACCTTCGGGCTCTATGATACCTACATTGGAAGTAGGGGACTTTATCGTGGTCAATAAGTACAGCTATGGAGTACGACTTCCAATAATTGGCAACAAAATCATCCCCATTGGCGACCCTCAACGGGGTGACGTTATAGTTTTTATCCCGCCTCACGACGAACGATATTTCATTAAGCGACTAGTTGGATTACCCGGCGACCATATTCAGGTAATTCAAAATCAGGTTTATGTGAACGATCAAGAACTAGATCAAAACTTTATTGCTCGTTTAGGCGCAAATGCCTATGGCTACACAGATTTGATTGAAGAAACCGACGGCGAAGTTATCCATGAAATCCAAGTCAAGGTACCCGCAACCCGACTTGGCATTAACTTCGAAACCGTGGTGCAAGAAGGTCATTACTTTATGATGGGTGATAACAGAGACAACAGCTTGGACAGTCGAGAGTGGGGTTCAGTGCCAGAATCCAATATAGTAGGCAAAGCTGTAGCGGTTTGGATGCACTGGGAACCCTGGTCCATCCCTTCATTTAGTACTGCGGGAAGCATTCGATAAGGGTTACTTATGAATAAAATGTCTAAAAATTTAGATATGTCTAGTCTAGCGATGCTCTCGCTGTTGCTAGTGGTGGTATTTTTTAGTCTCTGCGCCTTTAAAGTGACGCCCCTCTACTATAAAAACATCATGCTGATATCCACATTGGAAGGCTTGGACAGTCCGGTTGGCTCTATTAACAATCAGACAAATGCAGAAATACGAGACCCAATGGGTAAAGCTTTTACCATTAATTCGATTGATGTGAACCCACGAGATATCCTTATCAACAGAGATAATAATCAGACTTCATTTATTTATGACTACGAGGCTCGGGTTGAGCTGTTCGCCAACATAGGTGTAGTAGTTAGCTTCGAGGCCCGATATCCCGAAGCCCCCTAAGTTATCCCTTTGCATATATGCCTGACTCACTGAGTCGCTTTCAAGATAGGCTCGGCTATCAATTTTCAGATAGCCGCACTCTTCAGCATGCTCTGAAACATCGCAGTGCTGGCGCAAACAATAATGAACGCCTAGAGTTTCTCGGAGATAGCCTTATAAACCTTTTTGCCGCTGAGTCCATGTTTCACACTCATCCAGAAGCCCCTGAAGGCGATTTAAGCTCAATGCGGTCTCACTTAGTACGTAAAGAGTCCCTCGCTGATATTGCTCGATCTCTGCGGTTAGATGAAGTTATAGAGTTAGGGCAATCTGCTCTTAGTTCCGGCGGACATAGGCGAGATTCAATTTTGGCAGACGCTGTGGAAGCGGTAATCGCAGCTGTTTACTTAGATGGTGGTTGGCAAGCAGCTTCTGAGGTGTCCGCAAAGTTACTGGAAGCCCCCGCAAATGCCATTGCGAGCGTTGAGTCTGTACGAGACGCAAAGTCCCTGCTACAAGAATGGCTGCAAGGGCGAGGACTGCCGCTGCCAATATACGAAACTATCGAAGTAAGTGGCCCCGGGCATTCCCGGCAATTTGCTATAGGTTGCAATATAGAAGGCCAAGAGCAACAGTTTGTTGGTGAGGGCTCAAATCGGCGAGCCGCAGAGCAAGACGCAGCCCACAAAGCGCTGGTTGCTGTCGCGGCCAATATCGATGAATAAAAACTTTAAGTGTGGCTACGTAGCCGTTATTGGCAGACCAAATGTTGGCAAATCCACATTGATAAACCATTTGCTTGGTCAAAAGCTCAATATAACCTCACGCAAACCACAAACCACACGACATGCAATATTAGGCATACGGACAGACGCTGATCAGCAGGTAATTTTTGTTGATACCCCGGGTCAACACATCGACGAACCTAAAGCTATTAATCGCTATATGAATAAAGTAGCCAGAGCGGCTATGCGCGATGTTGAGTTGGTAATTTTTGTGATTGACCGACTCAAGTGGACTAGGGAAGACGAACAAATTATGCACAGGCTCGAAGGCCTTAAAGCACCCTTGATTGTTGCCATCAATAAAACCGATAAGCTCGCCGGCAAAGATTTATTACTACCTCATGTACAGGATCTATCCACCAAATTGCCAGAAGCTGAATTTATGCCGATCTCTGCACTTCAGGGAGATAACCTCGATAAGCTCTACAATTTAATTGGTAGCTACTTGCCCGAGAGTGGAGCCCATTTCGCTGAAGATCAGGTAACGGACCGCAGCACCAGATTTGTTGTGGCTGAGATTGTAAGAGAGAAAATTCTCAGGCAGCTCGGAGAAGAAGTTCCCTACGCCTCAACAGTTGAAATAGAGCGATTCGAGCAGCAGGGCTCTTTGATTGAAATCCACGCCTTGATACTTGTCGAAAGAGAGGGGCAAAAGCGCATCATTATTGGGGAAGCCGGTACCAGACTGAAATCTGTGGGCACTGAAGCACGCCTAGACATCGAAAAACTTCTAGATAGTAAAGTGCTGTTAAGACTCTGGGTTAAGGTTAAGTCTAACTGGTCTGACGACGAACGCGCTCTGCAGAGCCTCGGCTACCAGGAATCGAATTGAGTTGCGCGAATCGAATATAGAAGGCTTTGTATTACACGCTCGTGACTACAGGGATACTAGCCAACTTGTAGATATTTTTACCCAAGATTTTGGCCGTGTTCGGCTAGTAGCTCGCGGCAGCAGGTCCCATAAAAAAAATAGCTTTAGATTAAGCCCGTTCTGCAAAGCAGAATTTAGTTGGACCGGCAGAGGCGAACTCAAAACTCTTACAAACTTTGAACCCGCTCGCAGCTATCAGCTTAAGGGCGAGCATTTAATTAGTGGCTTTTACATAAATGAGCTTCTCTGGCACTTATTGCTGCCCGAAGATAGCCACCCGGAACTCTATCGCCGCTATTCCGAATCCTTAGCGGCCCTAAACTCAGAGGCCCAGCTAGAACCCTTATTAAGAAGCTTTGAATTAAACTTGCTGGAAGAGGTGGGTTACGGAATTTCTTTTGATCATGATTTTGAAGGAAATGCCATCGACACCACTCTGCATTACAATCTGTCCTCAGGGCTTGGCTGGCAACCTATAAATGTAGCGGAATCCAGATCGTTAACCGGCGGCCAAATAATGGCCATTGCGCAGGGTGATTTTTCCGACAACGCCGTTAGAAATGCCTGCAAATATATTAATCGAGTTGCAATCGATGAAATGCTGGACGGTAAGAAACTAAATAGCCGAGAACTAATAACTCAAACACGAGGCTAAAAGACAGAGGGTAGGGATGTTAAATATGAGATTCCGATGCACTATATTAATTGCCATGCTGTTCAGCTGTTCGGCGGCGCTGGCCCACCACTCCGTGGGCGGGATATTTGATCAAGGTGCATTTATTGCTTTCGAAGTAGAAGTAGTCGAGCTCCAGTTTATTAATCCGCACCCCTTTATGACAGCCACTCGAACCGATGGATCAGATGAGTTATTGACTCTAGATATGGATAATAGGAGGGAGTTTTCGGCGCTTAATATTGATCAAGAGACATTTTTGCCCGGCGACAAACTCCTGGCAACCCTTAATCCAAGCCATGTGCCTTCCACGACCTTCTACCTGAATGCCCTTGAGCACCCGCGCCTTGGTTTTAAGTATGTGACTAACGTAAGGCAGTTATACAGCCTCTAAATTCCCTCCAAAAACCCCTTAATTAAGACCTTTACAGGAAAGCCTTTAGGCAAAACCTGATCGCAGGTAAAATGGCGCCGCTCCTTTCTTATTCCCCGGGACCCAAACATTGGCCATCGACACTTCTGATATACCTACCCTCGAGAATCTGGTCGGTGGCACTCCTCTAATTCGCTTACAACGCATGCTTAAGAATCCCAGCAGCCTGGTTTGCGCCAAGCTAGAGGGCAACAACCCGGCTGGTTCTGTAAAAGATCGACCGGCCCTAAGCATGATTCGTCGTGCCGAAGAGCGTGGAGATATTCGGCCGGGCGACACGCTTATAGAAGCCACTAGCGGTAACACAGGCATTGCCTTAGCGATGGTCGCGGCAATGCGCGGATACAAAATGATTCTGATAATGCCTGAGAGCGCTACTGAAGAGCGTAAGGCCAGCATGCTCGCCTACGGTGCAGAGCTGATAGAGGTTTCTAAGGAAGCCAGTATGGAAGGTGCTAGAGACTTGGCCCTAGAGATGCAAAGCCAAGGTAAAGGCAAAGTTTTGGACCAGTTTGGCAATAACGACAATCCGAGAATGCATTACGAGACTACTGGCCCGGAAATTTGGCGTCAAACAAGTGGGCAAATAACCCATTTTGTAAGCTCGATGGGAACTACAGGGACCATAATGGGCGTATCCCAATTTCTAAAAGAGAAAAACCCTGATATTCAAATAGTCGGATTACAACCTGCTGATGATGCGCGTATTCCCGGAATTCGCAAATGGCCAGAGGCATACCTACCCAGCATCTTTAGTCCATCCAGAGTCGACCAGGTAGTGGAGATGACGCAGGAACGTGCTGAAGTCATTACTAGGGAACTTGCCAGACAAGAGGGTATTTGCGCCGGCGTTTCCTCTGGTGGGGCTATAGCAGCAGCTCTGGATATTGCTGAAGCGCAAGATAATGCCCTGGTCGTGGCTATTGTCTGTGACCGAGGAGATAGATATCTATCCTCCGGCGTTTTTAACGATTAAATGACTAACTCAAAAACCCAGAATGATCTGAATTATGATCTGGATGATCTAATTGAGCTTATGGCTCGCTTACGAGACCCTCTAGACGGCTGTCCTTGGGATCTAGCCCAAAACTATAAGTCGATAGTCCCGTCCACCATTGAAGAAGCCTACGAGGTGGCTGATAGCATTGAGCGCGGTAACTATGATGATTTGCGCGAAGAACTAGGTGACTTACTCTTCCAAACCGTTTTTTATTCACAGCTTGCAACTGAAGAGGAGCGCTTCAGCTTAAAAGAAGTAATTTCAGATTTAGTAGCAAAGCTGGTTCGCAGGCATCCCCATGTCTTTCCGGACGGCACTCTTAGCTCGAGAACTGGTAGCTCAAAAGCCGGGGCTGCTAGCCAAGCTGAGTTGGATGTAAACCGTAGCTGGGCCAAAATTAAAGAGAAAGAGCGCAAAGAAAAAGGTCAATCCTCCGTAATGGACAACATTCCCCTTAACTTGCCGGCACTAACTCGCGCGCAAAAGATTCAGGAACGGGCGGCCAATCTTGGTTTTGACTGGGAAAACGCCGAACAGGTCGTTCCAAAAATAGAAGAAGAGCTTACTGAATTGCGTGAAGCCCTAAATAGTGGTGAGCGAACCGATATAGAGGAAGAGCTGGGAGACTTGATCTTTAGCTGTGTAAACCTCAGCAGAAAGCTGAAAATGGACGCAGAACAGGTACTTAGAAAAGCTGAAAATAAGTTCGTATTTCGCTTTAAACAAATCGAGCAAATTATTGATAGTAAGGGATTATATATTCCAGATATGTCTTTGACTGAGCTAGAAAACTACTGGCAGGAAGCGAAAAAGACCGATTCGGATTGAGTTAGTCTATTCAGGTGTGTATGTTTCCCTGTCGTTTTTATGGCGGTAGAGACCTTTGCACGGAAGAGTATTTGGCTTTCAGGTAAGGCAAAAACACGCGCAAAGAGGAAGTTTATGTTTATAAACGACCGATTGAGCATGTTTTTAACGCCGCATGAGAGTGAAATAGCTTTCGTGCAAAGGTCTCTATAACAAATTTATTTATAGGAATTATTAATGCGCGTAATACTTTTAGGTCCACCCGGAGCGGGTAAGGGCACTCAGGCAGCGGCTATAACCGAAGCTTACGATATTCCACAGATATCTACGGGAGACATGTTAAGGGCTGCTGTCAGCTCTGGTTCCGAACTGGGCTTAAAGGCCAAAAGCATAATGGATTCGGGCGCCTTGGTATCAGACGAGCTTATTATTGACCTGGTAAAACAACGTATCGCCGAATCCGATTGCCAAAATGGTTTTCTGTTTGATGGTTTTCCCCGCACCATTCCCCAGGCGGAAGCTCTTGTCGATGCGAATGTGAATATCGACAGCGTTATTGAGATACGCGTACCTAGTGAAGAAATTGTCGCTCGGATGAGCGGACGACTTGTGCACTCTGCATCTGGTCGGGTCTACCACGTGCAGCACAATCCGCCCCAGCAAGAGGGGTTGGACGATCTAAATGGAGAGCCACTAAGTCAAAGAGAGGACGACAAAGAGGAAACCGTTCGCTACCGACTTGGCGTTTATGCAGATCAAACCGAACCTTTAGTGGCTTTCTACAAAAACAATAACAGCAATATGGAGAATGCGCCCAGCTACCACGCCATAGAGGGAGTTGGCAGCGTCGAGGCGATCAGCGCCAAAGTCTTAGCCGCTCTAGGCTCTTAATAGTCCGTAAATGAAAGGCACTCGATCAAAATCAACTGTAGTACTAGTTAATCTAGGCACCCCAAAAGCGCTGACTATTCCAGCGATACGATCTTTTTTGCGGGAATTTTTATGGGACCACCGAGTTGTTGAAATACCCAGGCCAATTTGGTGGATTGTTCTTAATTGCTTTGTATTGACGCTCCGGCCCCGCAAAATAATCGAAACCTACAGAAAGGTTTGGACAGAGGAGGGCTCGCCTCTTCGAGTAATTACCGAGCGCCAAGTTGATGCGCTTCAAACAAAGCTTCTCAATAGCCTGCGTGAAGATGCGCCAACTGTGGTTCACGCCATGACCTACGGCGACCCAAAGATTGGTGACACACTGGATCGAGCCTACCAAAGTGGCAGTCGACGAATCATCGTGCTGCCCATGTATCCTCAATACTCCGGTTCTACTACCGGTGCCGTGTACGATCAAGTTGCGGCCTATATGCAGTCCAACCGTGCATTACCTGGTCTTAATATCATTAACAGCTACTTTTACCAACCCGCCTACACTGCAGCCATAAGCAAAAGCATTGCTGACTTTTGGCAGGAACGGGGTAGAGCCGATTACCTTCTCTTCTCTTACCACGGTATTCCTATCTCTTATGTCGAAAAAGGAGATCCCTATGCAGGGCATTGTGAATGCACAACTGGCGCGGTGGCAGAACAGCTACAACTTGATCCAGAACGCTCTAGCATGTCCTACCAATCCCTCTTTGGAAAAGCAGAATGGCTCAAACCATATACTGCTGCCCGATTGGTCGAGCTAGCCGAAGCAGGTATTAAGCGAGTAGATGTAGTTTGTCCAGCCTTTGCCGCCGACTGCATTGAGACCTTGGAAGAAATAGCTATGGAAAATGCCGACATCTTCAAAAATGCCGGCGGTGAAGAGCTACGACTTATTCCTTGCCTAAATGACTCCGATTCCCATATCGCGGCCTTAGAACAAATTCTAATGCCGCATATATTGGCAATCACTCCCTCCGTTAGAGCCTGATGTATCCCGCATTAGCCATAGATTGCAGCGACCAAGTTTGTTCGGTCGCTATATCTGACGGAACCAATTCTTGGCAATTGGAAGAAGAGGGCAACAGACAGCAAGCTCGAAAGATATTGTCCCTAGTAGAAAATTGCCTGAATAAAGCAGATATATCGAAACAACAGCTGCAAAGTATTTGTTGGGCCGCAGGGCCTGGCTCATTTACAGGGTTGCGAATAGCTACTGCGGTGGCCCAAGGCCTTGCTTACGCCCTTAACCTGCCTCTGACGCCCATATCTAGCCTTGAAGCGATGGCAGCAGCAGCTAGCTCTGCAACGCCTCTAGAGAAAGGCGGCAAGCTTCTGGCTATCACGGATGCCCGTATGGGAGAGTACTATTGGGCTTCCTTTGAAGTTGATTCAAAGGGAGGGATGACTCGACTAAGCGAAGACAGTTTGAGCAGTATCGAGCTAATTACCTGCGCTCCCAATCTAGATCTTGCTCTAATAGTTGGCAGCGGAGCTGAGGCTTTTGAGTCGAGCGCGCCGAAGATTGATAATTCAATCAACAGAGCCTCCGACTTATTCTCACTAGCAGAAGAGGGTAAGCAGATAAATGCTATGGAAGCTGAGCCGGTTTACTTGCGATCTAAGTCGGCATGGAAAACTCTAGAGCAACAATAGGATAGGGCAGAGCAAAATTGGATATTTTTCAAAGTATTATTTTGGCATTGATACAGGGAATTACGGAGTTTCTTCCGATATCCAGCTCTGCTCATCTAATTTTGCCCAAAGAAGTACTGGGCTGGGCCGATCAAGGCCTAGCATTTGACGTAGCAGTGCATGTAGGCAGTTTGGCGGCAGTTGTGACGTACTTTCGACGTGATGTTGGCGCGATAGCCCTTGGTGGTTTAAACAGCCTTAGAGGTCGCTGGTCAGATCAGGGCCAGCTCGCCTGGTTTTTAGTACTGGCAACCATTCCGGCGGCAATCGCGGGCTTATTGTTTGAGGACTTTATTGCAACCGAGCTTCGCAGCGCTAGAGTTATTGCCTACACAACGCTTATAGGCGCTGGGCTGCTAATTCTGGCAGATCGCATGGGTAAGGGTGGCAAGCAAATAGCGGATCTAAGTTGGAAGCTAGTTCTGCTAATTGGCATAGTTCAGGCAACTGCATTGATTCCCGGTACCTCGCGTTCAGGCATAACTATCACCGCCGCACTACTAATTGGACTTTCGCCATCATCTTCAGCAAAGTTTTCCTTTTTATTGTCCATCCCCATCATTGCATTGAGCGGTGGCTGGCAAGCGCTACAGCTATTAGGCACCAATGAAACCCAGTGGTCGGTAATTGCTATTGCTACTGCCATATCCGGCGTATCTGCCTATTTCTGTATCCACTTTTTCTTGAAGCTAATTCAATCTGTTGGCCTTATGCCATTTGTGATCTACCGGGTAATTTTGGGGCTAACGCTGTTCCTGTTTATCTAGAGATCCCTTATCTGCTGGAAATCAGGGCCCAATGAACCCAGAAGTGCAGGGCTGTCTTTTTCAGAGAGCGGCCTAGACAAGAAATACCCCTGACCCAAATCACAACCGGCATCTTTCAACCATCTATGCTGGTAGGCCGTTTCAATTCCTTCCGCCACAACCTTTAGCCCGAGACGATGGGCAAGGTCGATAGTTGCGGAAATCAGCACAGCGTTGCGTGGGCTTTTCTCGATATCCTGTAGTAAAGAACGATCTAGTTTTAATTTTTCAAAAGGATAGGAGGACAGATATTTCAGGTTCGAATAACCCGAGCCAAAATCGTCCAGTGCCATGCTGATATTGGCATGTTGTAGACGTAGCATGCCCTGTCGCAAACTTTGATCCTCAGAAATTAGCGCGTTCTCGGTAATTTCCACTTCAAGAGAAACCCAGTTAGGTAGCTCTTTGGACAATCCAATCAATTGATCTAAATACCCGGTATCCAGGATATTCGAGGGAGAGGCGTTCACTGACAGAGAAATATCCTGTTGAACAGCTGGAAGCTGATTACTAAATCTAAGCACTGATCCTAGTAAACCCATATCCAGCGCCGCCAATAGATTCATCCGTTCTGCAATATCGATAAAAAGCTCAGGGGATATCTGCCCAAGGCCACTACTGTGCCATCTAGACAAGGCTTCGCAGCCCACCAGTCGATCCGTTTTAAGATCAAATTGAGGCTGATAGTGCGCGCTAAACTCTTTTGCCTTTATAGCCTCAGCTAGAGATCCACCTATGCTGAGACGCTTTTGGTGAGCGTCCATTATAGAACCGAAGTAACGCACCAACTTAGGAGGGGAATTCGATTTGGCATGAGTCAGCGCTATCTCCACCCTGGCCAAAAATGCTGAGCCATCAGCTGAATCAGAGCAATTGCGAACCGAGTAACCCGCCGATAAAAAACAGCCAACCCTGTGGGAATCTAATTCGTACAGCCCGAAAGTTTATGCAGCCATCTACAAATAAGCGCATCACTCAAGTCTGGCTCACTGGAATCACGCACTACCACCAATGCAAATACATCGGCATCCACGCGGTAGCAGGTTCCGGCCTTGAGGCCCACCAAGGTTTTTGCGACCTCTTTGATCAGTGAATCTGCCACAGAGGCACCAAAACATTGATTAATACTTCTAAAATTATCTATATCTAACAAAACTAAAAATGTTTGTGCTCTTTTGTTGTTCCGCGCTCCAAGTACTCCATTAATGCAGTTCGGTTTTTTAATCCGGTTAGATCATCAAAATAGGCTTTGCGCACCAGCTGCTTCTGCATAGCCTTTCGAGAGGTTATATCCTCCGCGGTAATTGAGAGCTGGTTCTCAGCTATCGGCACTACTTCATGTCGGTACCATCTGGTTTCACCAAATATCTGCAATGGAAACTCTTCGGTAGCTGCCTGCCCGGTTTCATAGGCCTGAAAGTACCGGTCGCATTGAATCCAGTTATCCGAAAAGGGATAAATTTTGCTTAAACGGCTGCCTAAAATCTGACTTCTATCGAGCTGCAGTAAATTCACCAGCTTTTGATTTACGAACAGCACCACAAAATCCTTCTGATCGGGCTCTAGCTCGATCAATTGCAACAGACAAAAACAATGGAGATTTGATTCCGCAGCCGCTTCAAAAATGGGTGAGGGTATTAAATCTTTAGCAGCAGAGGGCTGTAATAAAACTTCTAATGGTTCTTGGGGGTGAGGGGTTGATGTATCCATACTTTGTCATCCTTGACGTCAGTTAATAGAGTTGGAGCTGAGGGGTGAATTGAGACCCCATTTGAAAGCTAAATAGGCTATTCCACTAATTTCATCCAAGTTCCCGGTTGCGCTTCACCTGAGGGGTAATAGCCATTGATCAGGCGCAAATAAGCTTCGGCTTGTGCACCAAGCACAGAGGTTCTCGCCAAATCTAAGAATGTCTGGCCTGGCTCAAGCCGCTTATAATAAACTTGTAGCTCTCTATCCGGGGGTAGGTCATTTTGAGAAGCTTGCCGAAAGCTGGCCATAATTTCTAACTGAAGCTGGTCAACTTCTTCATCAGCATTGCCAGGCAAAACCGTCGAAAAGTAATACGCATTACTACCAAGTTTCACGGCGGCAACTCTTTGCACCAGCTCTCCGAACTGCACAAAACCCGTAATTGCCGCATCTTCTTCGTAAATCGGACTATGGCTGGCGGTATTTAGAATTTCGTCTACAGAGTATCGTGCTAACAACATCTCTTCAGCGGTTAACTCGTTGTCAGTAATAGTCGCCACTTCCAGTTTTAATTCGATATCGCCAGATCTGGAAGCCACGCTGATAGTCGAGCCAGAAGTAGTCCTTTCCCAATCGTCTGGATAGGTAAAGGTTACCGCGAGCCCCTTATGCACATAGCGCGCTTTGCCGGGTGGGGCATTGCTGTTTGCGCTTTGGCCGAAAACCACGCCATCAACAACATCTCTATAAGTATCGCGGCCCTGAAACTCTTCTCCTGGTAGGAGCAATCCTGCTTGGGCTACAACCTCTTTAAGGCGAGTATCACCACGGGGATGACTTGAAAAAACTCCATGATAGGTAGATTGAGCGCCCGCATTTCGGGCTTCACGATTCATAAAGGTTTCGTGATCCTTGAGTATGCCAAGAACTTTAATCATTGCTTCAGGGTCATAGCCGGTTCGGTAAAGGTATTCGGCGCCATACTCATCGGCCTCAAGTTCCATATCTCTACCAAACCCGCTTACCCGCGCGGCATTCCAAATGCTCACGGCTTCGCCTACACCTGAATTCATGGTGATAAGTGAAGCGGCAAAAGCCGCTATATTACCCATAGTATTTGTACTGTCCCGCCTGTCGTGATGATGCCGGGTTACGTGGGCAATCTCGTGGGCTAATACACCAGCAAGCTGCGCTTCGGATGTAAGGTAGTTAATAAGGCCCCGGTTCACATAGATGTAACCGCCAGGTAAGGCAAAGGCATTAATATCGCCGCTATCAACAACAAAAAAATGGTATTCGATTTCAGGCCAATCACTATTCGCGGCGAGTTTCTGGCCAATTTCGTTTACATAGGAATTTAGAGCTTCGTCTTGGTAAAAGCGTTCCGTCAGTCGCAGTTCTTCGTGCAGCTCGCGACCGGCCTCAACTTCATCCGCCTGAGCAAATAGTCCGGCGAATAGGATCGCAAAAGCGCTATAGCGAATAGAAGAATTAAGCCAAAACATGCCCTTCACTTATTAGCCCTGAACAATAAAGGATTGAATTTGCTTACCTAACCCCTTGCAGGAGTTGGTTTGTACGCGTGCCAATAGGGGAAAGGGGATGATTACTGCGGGCAGATAAGAAGTACCGTGGCTATCTACGCTAATCCGCCCAGACTCTCTCATCTCGTGAAAGTCCCAAACGCTGGCCTCATAGGTGCTTTCGTCTTCCCACATGCCAAGGCCCAAACAACCGCCACCAGCAGGGGATATAGTACAACTCAAGCCACCGCTAGAGTCTGTGGTTTCGGTATTTCCCTCAATCCAAATGATGTAGCGGATCTCAAAATTATCAATTGCTTGCTGTAATATTTGTTGTTCCAGCAAAGTTTCTAGACGCGCCAGACTCAAAGGCGCAGTCCGTGGTTCAAACCAGGGATATAAGGCATCTACAAATAAGCCGTCGGGAATTACTTCCATACCCATCGCGCCCTGACTTAATTCGCGAGCAACACAGGTTACTAAGTCGCCTTCCGCTTCGTACGCAGGCGAGTGCTGACGCCCCAGAACCACGACCGTATCCGAATCTAAATTGATATTGGTCTCTGTTAAACGCATCTGATCAACGGTCACAGAGCTGCATCCAGCTAACAAACAGAGGGTTGACACTAATGCCACTGATCTAATCATTGCTGTACCTCTGAATTTATCCAATTCTCAATATCTTCCTGTTGGGCAAACCCCAAAGTAAGCTGAGTACCTATGTCCCGCAATGCTTCTTCTGCCGCGCCATTAATACCGGTACCCGTAGATTGAAAGCGTTCGTCGATGGCCCTTCCGTATCCCGTAATAAGCCAGTCCGCTATTTCTTCACCCTCAGCGTCGGTAGCCTGTAAACGGTACTTCATCCACACTTCAAAAAAGTTGGATCCAGTCTCCTTTGGCAGCGCATATTGAAAAGCGTTCAATTCCGGCATTAGCGTGATATCAGCAGTTTCTGGAGCGTCAGTTAGATTAGTAAAGAGCGCAGATACCACGCTGTTAAATAGATTTGAATGGGCCTGACCTAGAATTATGGTGATATCCGCGCGATCTTCTTCATCTTGCACAAACTGGTAGGTTTGAAATTCCTCCGGCATCGAGAGAAAGGCAGATTTTGGCAGGGGTTCAACAAGGGGGATCGGAAATTGGGCATCAATAGTGTGTACCGATGAACAGCCGGCAACCAAAGCCAAAGATACGATAAGAACGGAAATTCGATAATTCATAATCTACCTAAAATCATTTAATCCGACAAAAGAACCTAAATTTTGTTGCGCGATTTCTCGCATTAAAGCTGCAAACCTTGCGGCAGCATCAGCTTCTCCCACTGCAAGCATTAACGGGAACCCAATGGCGTGAATTCGCACCATAGGTTCACTTGACCCCGACTGCCGGTTCAAGTTGTACACTGTATCCAGCACAGCTTCCAGTGACCTGCCCGTATAGTCATCACCCAAAACATAAATACTAATCTTATGGTCAGACTGATAAAAGGTCTGGATTGCAGCTTGTATACCTTCTACAGGGCTACTATTACTAAATGGATGCCAGTTTCTTAACTGGCTAACAATAATTTCTCGACGGTCAGACGTATCGGGAATCCACTGTCCCCGAAAACTGGTAAACATATATTGGCCCATGTCATTCATTATTTGAATACCCTTAACGCTAGGATAAACATCCAATATATCCGTTAGCTCTTGAATCATTCGCGGCCAAGAGTAGGTAAACATACTGCCCGAGGTATCAATAACAAAAATAATGTACTCAGAGTCAACCGGGATACCGCCAATATAGTTGGTCTCATTTTGGTAGTTGCTATACAGACGACGCATTTCCTCAGTAAGACTTTGCAAGGCCAATTGAAGCTCGCCACGTGGTCCCTCAGCCGCCGTATTCTCTTCATTAAGTGCAAATAATCTTTTTTCTGAAACTTCGAGCTGATCCAAAAGAATGGCGACAAGCTCATCTTCAATTCCCAACTGTTCATGCTTGGCATTTAACTCGCGATCAAGAAAGTCGATCTCGCCGCGAAGCGCAAATAACTCCTCTTGTAGAGCGCGTACCGATGCACTCTGATCTGTATCTGCTGCTTCAATTACTTCAGGTGACTGGGTTTGCACTATTACTAACAAAAGGACTATGGCGCCAAAGCCACAGCTAATAACATCCAGAAAGGAGATATTAGTATCATCATTTCCACGGCGTTTAATCATGGCCAATCCTCCGAGGGAGTCAAAAAAGACCCGCTAGTTTTTATTGCCATCGACCAAAATGCGGAGGCGGCGTAGTAATCGCCTTCCATTGGAAGTAGTAACACATTGACCGGAATTGCAGGACTGAGTTCATCCATGGCCTCATTAAAATATTGCAGGCGTTCGCGCCCGCTAACGGAACCTCCCGTTTGAAGAACTCGACCCTGAGTAGGTAAACCATCAGTTACAAGGAAGATATTGTCCGGCTGAGGATTTAAAGAAGCGATGCTGGAAAAAAGGTTAATCAAACTAGTCCCGCCAGCCGGTATACGCCTTTTAAGGCCCTCAACAGCCCCATTGAGCTGTGCCTGGCTAGAGGATTCAAGCCAGGTACCAGTAGTGCCCTCTACAGTAGCCTGAGCTGATACATTGAAGTCGTAGAGCTGAAAGCGAGTGTCCGGTTCAAGGTTGGTAATTATCCAATCCGCGATGGACAGAGTCTGCTGCCATTTTGGCGATTGCAGTTTAATTGCATCGCTTTGATTACGTCGTATGACCACATTAACGATTGTGGTATCCAGCATGCTCGCCGAAGAATCAATCAATATTAGAGTTCGATCCCCGCTCATTTTGATGCCGGTTAAATATTGGCGTTGTCCTTCGCCTACAAACTGTCTAACTCGATCGCCGCCGGCTTGCTGCAGCAGTGCTTTCTGCGATTCAAGCTCAGCTAATCGACGCTCTAGTTCCGCGAGGGTTTCAACAGAGTTGGGATCCAATTGTTCAATTTCTCGTTGCAGGTCTTCAATTTCTGCCTGAATTCGTGAGGCCAAACCTTGCGCTTCTGCCAACTGCTCATCGATATCCGAAATAGTATTACGAATACGAACCAAGTTGTCCTCACCTAAACGAATTTCTTCTTGAAGTAGGGCGGTTTCAGATCGTAGGTTTGTTGAGATATTTTGTACCGGGTCGATATTGTGACGAACAATCAGGAACAGCAATATGGTAGCGCCAAGGCCACAGGACATAATATCCAGGAAGGACAAACTGAAAGTTGCTTGAGCTCGCCTTACTTTCCGCATTTTGAATACAGAACCTAGGCGGCGACCTAGATTACAACCTCGTTGGTAACCGAAATAGCAACCAAGGTACCGACGATATCATCGTGGCTAATTACATCATCAGGATGCAATAGCTGAGTGTGAGCAATAGACTTTCCATTGACCTTAAGCCCGCCCGTCGAATTTAAATGCAATCCCTCAGCGTTGCTGGAAAAACTTCCCAAGTCAGCGGCAGTGGATTCCTGACTCAAACTCAAACGATTACCAGTATTCACCACAGCTAGCCCATTCGCTGGCACTGCGTTGCCCTTTGCCAATAAGTGAGTAGCGACTGCCAATGAGGCATCGTTGTGTTTATGGGCCTGAATGGGCTTCTCTTCTAATTCGACTTTTGGCACTTGGTCGTGCTGCTCATCTGAACTCGAAGTATCTTGGTCACGTTTGGAAACGGGCTCAGTTACCTGCAGGGCAGTGAGCTCTGCGAAACTTGAATCAGAATTGGAATCAGAGTTCACCTGCGCTAGCAGAGCTGCTGAAGCTGCTGAAAACTGCTCATCCCGCACATAGCGCGCGTTATCCGTAGTCTGTTGCAGAGGCAAATTACCAAACACAGCATCGGTAACAAATACTCCTTTCGGCAACAGTTGCTGCACTTTCTGCAGATACTCTCCTGCAGCGTCAAGCAAATGTTTTTCAGATAGCTCTATAGAGTTGCTCTGTTCACCCATTTCCACTTTGAGATCCAAGCGGCTCCAGGGTCTCTCGAACAAGCCCTCCATAAGCTGATTGAAAAGCTGCTGTTCTGTCTCCGCATGATGCAAAGGATCAAAGCGGGTTTTATCTATAAATTTAGCCTGAATTCCTTTCAGTAAAACATCACAACAACCGAGCAAACCTAACCCGGGATATTCGACCATTTCGCCACAGCTTATCTCGTCTTTAGATCTTTCAATTTTGGTAACGACTAATTGATGAAGCTGATAGTCAATCTGATATTCGGCTTCCGGATACAAGCTGGCCATCAGTAAAGATCGCTTGCACAAAAGCGATGCACCAACCTCAAGAGACTGCAATATTCCGGAAAGCAAAGCTATCTGATCTTTAGCGTAATGAGAGGGCAGCGTGACAAGATCAATATTGCTCAGCTCAGTCTTGTCAAAGCGATTCAGGTGGTTCCAAACCAAATCTGCCTGATGCCGTACACCGGGGAAACTTGCCGCTACCTTTTGAGTGTTTAGGTCGCGCCAGAACTGATTCGCAGATCGACCTGGGTGCAAGCGGAATACTGCTCTGGCGGGATCGCCGAAAATCAGTTCTTTGCCTTCTAGCGAGGCATAACCCGGCGATCTAACATGCGGATCTGACCCAATAAGACCAACGCCCAAATCATGTATATCTAACATATGTGGCATATCAGACCTTTATATGTCGAAGCAGGTTTTTGTCGCAGTAGCGCTGAGTGGTCAACACTAATCGCTCCTGCTGCAAAGTAAGCTGATGAGACAAAAACATAATAAAGATGCTTATTAGCAGCGCGATAAAGGTTGAGTTAAATGCCACACCCAAGCTTGCGGTAACACCGACGATATTGCCGGCTATCGCTTCATGGGCGTTGCCGAGCGCTGCTCCGATTCCTCTAACCGTTCCGATAAAGCCGATGGAAGGAATTGCCCAGGCGATGTAACGAATCATGGCTAGCTCTGTATCAAGCCTCTGAGATTCAATATCGCATTCGTCCCGAATAGAGGCAGAAATCTCCTGGATAGTAGAACCTGACCCGAGGCGCTGTAATGCCGTCGAAAGAATGCGCGGCAGCAAGTAATCTCGTTCTGGTTCCGGCAGGGCTTCCAAGGGGCGAGACAACTGTCTGGCGTCCTCGGATAATATCTTTGTGCCTTCAGCAATAGGTACAAGCGGCTCTTCGAATAACTTTCGTTCTGCCGCGATTCGCGCTCCCTTGAGACCCATAATCGCCAGTGCCCAGAACATCAGTACAAAACAAGTTTCCTGCTCATAATCTTTAATTATTACCCACACAGACCGTTCTTCTATGGGCGTATCTTGTTCAAGCATCTGCGCCTCATAGATGAGGGCCTCATCCGCATTGGGTCGAACTATTGCCACGTAAAGCGAATGAACCACTACAAAGGAAAGCAACAATGCAATTATCTGAAAGAGGAACTCACGCTCGAGCATGTTTTTCATATTTTCTGCCTATATATCTACGGGGAAGGGCACGGAATAATCTTCGGAAATATCTTCGCTAGGAACAAAGGAATCAAAATTACCCTGTTCAATAACGCTCACATCAACCACTATTTCCTGCGGCTCTTGTTCTGTCTCTGCTTCTACTTCGACCGAGGCTTCAGAATCAATCGACTCGATAGGCTCCAACTCGGGTTCGGCATCTGGGTTATCAAAAGTCTGGCTTAAAGTCAGAGATGCAGTGAGAAGCACTGTGCTTAGCAATATTCTTTTAAAACCCTCCAGAGCCATATTATTTTGCATATCGCGCTACTCTAAATCCCACATCGTTACGTGCTGTTGATCCTGAATCCCGGTATGCCAAGCGCACTTGCGGCAAATAACCTCTTGCCCAGTTTGCACCCCGAATTACATGGAGCTCACCAATCTCGGGCCCCAAAGGATCAAGTTGAATGCTGTCGCCAGGGTAAGGCTGAGGCGCGTACCAGTCATGTAACCATTCAGAAGCATTGCCATTAATATCCGACAGGCCTCTATGATTTACCGGGAAGGTACCTACAGGGGCAGATACCTCATATCGATCCTGAATATTTGCTAAGTAAAAATTCACCATGCCAGCAGTTTCAAGCCCGGCAATATTTTCTACTGCCATAGCCACTTCAGAATTACCCCAACTGTATTTTTGTGTAAGTCCGGAATCGGTAGTTCGCGCCAGCCAAGACCATTCCGCTTCAGTTAACAATCTATAGCCGAGAGACTCCGGATTTGCCCCGGCAACAAAACCTCGGGTTATCTGATAGAAGGGCTCTAATCCCTCTTGCTCACTTAACCAGTTGCAGTAGAGAGCCGCTTGCTGCCAAGTAAGGCTTACCACAGGCTGATTGGGCCCATCTAAACTCTTGGCATTCTGGTTACCAGAGCTGTGATCCGAGTCATAGGCTCGAAATTGGGAATTTGTGACCTGAGTTTCACTAACGTAAAAGGCCCGTTCCAGCGATGCAGACCACCGCGCTTCGTTGGCACGGCGTTCGGTTTCAACTCGCTCTGATCCCAGCTGCACAGTACCTGCGTCGCGAAACAGCAGAAGCCCCTGATCAAAGGAGGTGCTATATCTTCTGGGGATAGCAGCCCATTCAGACTCTTCTTCTGTAAGTAGCCTAAAGTTTAGATGCAGTGGAATATTCCGAGTTGGTAATATTTCCTGAATCTGAGTTTCATAACCATCCCTACGCACGGTTATTAGTTGCTTCTTGGTCATTAACTGAAGGTCTTGGTTTCCAGAACCTATTAAGGAGCCGTCTATCAATATTTCGGCGGTATCCGGAAATACAGAAAGACTAACGCTAGCTAAATCTCTTTGCAGCGCAATTAGGATTTCACGATTTTCTAGATGGCCCATCACCAGCTGCTCTGAGCTACTTAAATAGCCCGCTTTGAAGAGCGCGACTTCGTGCCCTTCATTGGGCGGAAGTTCAATTTCGATTGGCGTTTCGCCTTGGTATATATCATTGAGGGTAACTGTCGCCGCTGAAGGATTTGAAGTAATCAGTAATACCGACTCCAAAGCGGTAAGCGCAATATCCTCCATTGCCTGATTAACGTCCTTCTCCACACTAAATTGACGTTGTAAGTCTCGGTATCCCCGCAGTGAAATCTGGAGATTCCGAGCGCCAGCCTCCACCTTTGTTGCAAGGGGTGTCGTGCCCAGGGCAATGCCGTCAATCTGAACTTCGGCCCCTAAAGGGACAGTAGAAATACTTATATTTGACCAGTTGGGAACAAGCTCAACCTCCAAATCCAAAGTCTGCCCCATGCCTGGAACCAACAGTTCTTGTTGCCAACTTTCATAGAGCCAGGCATCGAGGCTAATCTGGTGCGTTCCCGCAGAGACATTGGATAGCAGGGGCTGGCTTAAAAGACCCTGATCTTCGCCATCTAATCCAACTTGCACCGCTATATCCGGGTTAATAACTATGCGCACATCGCCAGGTAACGGCTGCAAATTGAATTCAACCGCACTGGAGCGACCCGCCTCAACAGATATTTGAACTTCTTCCGACTGAAAACCCTCTGCTTCAGCTCTAACGCTGAACTCTCCTGGCAATAACAGGTACCTATCGCCAATGGCGAACGATTGGCCACCACTAATGCTAATACTGGCATCCGGTGTCATTCGCACCTGCAAACTTGATGCAGAAACCACAAAATAAAGCAGGTAACCCGCCAGCAGAACCAACGGTATAACAATAGATAGAAGCTTAATCGGCAGTTGTCTTGTAGTGCTCTCGCCCGGCGGACGAAAATCCGTCGGCGCTAAGCTTTCTGTTTTATGAGTTCGAGTCACAGAGTCCCCAAAGAGCGTGTAGGCACAAGATAAAGATCCATTTGCGATTCATCGCCAGAAATTATCACTTCCTCTCGAATATCTTGGAATCCGCTTTTCTTACCAACCACAACATACTTTCCGGGATTTAAATCTAAGGGGTGATTTCTAATCAATCCCAGATCAGAAATACCCAAAACACTTATCTGGGTAAGACCATCTGAACTAATAGTTAAGCGAACCGGCGTTCTAGCTTTTCGAATTGTGTCCGCCAATTGTTCGATCTGATTAGCTAAAACTGGCCCACTATTTCTTATCGCTTTTGCCTGACTTAATGTTTGCTCGGCTTGGCGCCAGCTTTGTTCCTCTTTCAGCCCAAGAGGGTTAGCGATGACTTGTTCTATCTGATTATCAAGGTTCAACCTTGCTTCGACGGTTACAAGAGCAACTCGAGCTTCAACCCGATTGGGGTTTTCTTCTAAAAGCTGTTGATAGGCTTGCTGCGCTTCTAGCCATTTTTCAGCATTTGCTGAAGATTGCGCTTGCTGCATCAATCCTGCGCCTCGATCAGCCTCTCTGGTTGAGTTCAATTGATCCAAAGCATCCGCCGCCGCCGAGTTATTCGGAATTAAGTCCAGAGCTACATTGAACGCTCGCTCGGCAATATCGTAGTCTGCGCCAGACAGCGCCTGATAACCTTCCGACATATATTGCTGAAAATCGGCCAGAAGAATGCTCTGTTCGATCTCAACCAGTAAATCCGATGCCGGTCCATGCTCTGGATCCAGCGCCAGTGCTGCTTCAATTCTCAGCTTGGCCTCTGCCAAGGCTAACTCCTGTAAATGGTCCGCAGCTATTGAGGTGAGTTGTAATACTTCTTCAAGGTTATTTGCTCTCTCAATTCCATTCTGACCAGCCTGATTATCTGGTTCAATCAGTACTGCTGCAGTAAATTTTTCTAGAGCTGTGGTCGCATCCAGTGAAATAAGAGAGTCAAAGGCTTCAGTTCGCATTACTTCAGCAACTGACGCTGTTCGACTGTCTATATTTTGGGCTATCTCTAATGCTTCCTGATAGGTAGAAACCGCGGTATCAAAATCTCTAGTTTGATAAAGCTCATCTCCCGCTGCGCCTAGTGTTGCGAGCTGCAAAAACTGGTCGTAAGCCCAGTCCTGTGCTCCCTTCTCTTCGAGACTAGTCCGTAAGGGAAGCAATACCGACAAAACCGCCTGTGCGTCTAGCCGCGCCTGAGCGAGCAAGGCATCAGTGAATGGCGAGTCCTCAGGAGTTGCAGCCTGGCTCTCTGCTTCCAGATTCAGCGCTGCAATCTCGGCATCTGAAGTGCCGACAACGATCAAATCGTCAGCAGGGCCAAGTAACTCGAATAATTTAAATAGAATAGGAACCAAAAATACTGCGACAACTAAAGCGCCTATATAGGGCAACTTTTTAGACTTAAATGGAGAGGTCGCCTGATTTGTACTTTTAGGTGGCTCAAAAGGTTGAACATCGACCTCTCGCGCCGAACTGTTATCCGCCATCTTGCCCCGCAGATATTTCGCCTGTTTCTCTTATGTAAATCTCACGTAAAATTTCCCGCCACTCCGCATACTGGTCTCGAGTCGTACCGGCGAGCGTAACTGTTCGATCCTGAAGCTCTATAACACTAGGTTCCAATTCGTATTCCAGTGATTCACCCAATTCCGAAAGCGTCTGAATATGCAGAAACGCTTCATCCTGAGCCAAATAGCCAGCGCGAATATTTTCGACACCGCCATATACTGCTGAAGTGCCCGCTAACCTAACCAGATAATCGTCACTAAACTGAGCTCCAATTCCCGCTGCAATGGCTAACCAGCCACCCAATTTACGAGCGGAGGCCGCGCTATCAAGCTGGCGGATAATAGTAGTTTCTGTGAAGCTTTGTTCTCGCCACGCATCGTAGGGCTGCTCCATCTTTGAAACAAAACCTCGATAATAGTCCTGCAAAACATCCACAAACATCTGATCTCTTAAGCGAATACTGTTTACCCGCTGCAGCATAGGGTCATTATCTGCCGGTAGACGTTCTAGCTGATAATAATCATTGTCATCCAAAACCAAGTATTCAGAAAACGCTTCAGGCGAGAATAGGGCGGCGAAGCGCATATCGGTAACTTTGCGCAGCTTTTTGCGATCTGCCGGCTCAATTTCGCTCATCAAGGCTAGTAGATCATTAGCTATCTGATTGTATATACCTTGAAATGGCTCAGATTCTTGCCGTTCGGCACTATAAGCATAGCGGCTAATTACCTGCTGATAAATCTTGTCGATCCAGACCTTATTACTTGAATCGTAGACAAGTACCCCAAATCTGCTGGTCTCACCATCGGACTGCAATACACGCCCATCTATATGTAAATCGGTAATCACTTGATCATCTGGAACTACACGTACATAACCCCAGGCGCCGGTTGAATCCAGAGTAGCCTTCAACCTATCTGCTACCCAAATACTTTCAGCTTCGCGAACGCCACTAAAGTCTAAGGCCTCATCGGGAATATCTTCCAAATCAGGCTGAAAAACGGTAATACCTACATCCAGCAAAGTATCAAAAGCTACTTCTGTTTCCAGACTCTCCACTGGTGTGAAGTCAGTTGTGCGTACGTCATAGGATGCACAGGAAACAAGCAGAGCACAGCTCGCCAGCATTCCTGCATACCCTAAGTAACTCAGATTAGATCTCATTAACTGCCCGTGTATCGGTTGTACTCTTCCCAGAGCCTTTGCTTAAGCTCTGGATCGGTTTCTGAAATTGCAGCTTCTCGCAACTGTCTCGCAACTATATCGTCATCGGGATTTGGTGGAGGTATATTTGCATCCTGAACAGCGACAGAAACATTACCCTCTCCTCCGCCTCCGCCAGAACCTTCACCTTCGCCGCCTCCAGAGCCTCCGCCAGACCCGCCAGGTGATTCACCTTCTTCGGGGTAGTCTTCAAAAACAATTACAGGAACGGGTCCACCCGTTGGCTCACTGGATTGTTCCTCGGCGTTGCGTTGCTCTCTATTTATACTGGAATCAAAGGTACCCAGCTCTTGATTCAGAACTCGCTCAAGCTCTTCAAGTGTTTGTTGATCCAGACCTCCTCTCGAAGCGGATGCATCACTAGCAGAAGATTCTTCGAATGTGGGTTCTTCGAAGGTCGGCTCCGCTTCGGCATCAGACGCAGAATCTTCCAACGAAACATTGTCGGACTCGGTTTCACTATCACCAGCACCTGTTCCCGGTTCGGTTTCTGCTCCTGGTTCCTGACCGTCGCCTTCGGGTTCTTCCGAAACCACGTCTCCACCTTCGGCCTCACCTTCAGAAGGTTGATCACCTGATTCAGTAGATTCACCTTCGCCAGGCAATGGTTCTGGCATCGAAGGACTCGACGGGCTGGATGGACTCGATGGAGAGTCACTACTAGGCGAGGGCAGGCCGGGAATAGAAGGAGGGGTTGGCATTCCGTCGCTCGGAGTAGGAATCGGAAGCGACGGAGTTGGAATGGAAGGGACAGATGGACTAGGAATAGTTGCAGGCGCAGGAACACAGCCAACCAGCGCTATAACCAGAGAAATACTAAACAATTGAATTAAACGGTTCATTGGCTACTCAATTAATACAAAACCTGTCTGCTAACGGAATGTTCAACTGCGGCGATTGGAACGCCTTCCCTGAGAATAGGTCTATACCTAGCCATAGAAACTTCTGCAGTTAGTTTCGCTAAAACTTCAGTACTTTCAATGTCAGACTGCAAAAGTTCAATCCGTTCGACCTTACCAAAAGCATTAATTATTAAGGCAAAATCAGCGCTTCCTGCAGTTCTACCAGCTCCAAACTCGGGAAATTCAGATACCAGTCCTTCAATAGAAATTGGCTCTGGTTCCAGCATATGCATTCGATCACTTAATCCCTCACTATCCGCGTAACTCCATGCCCTCGCGTATATTTCTTCGGCGTTTTGCTGAAACCCGAATAGTAAATACCAGTCTGCCAATTTTAGATGCGCCTGCAGCGTATTCTCGCTATCACCCGTCGCCTGCCAGGCTTCAAACTGATCTGAAAGAACATTTAGACCTCGCGTATAACTGCGAGCAAAAAACATCTGAACAGGGTCAAAGTCGTACTCAATACTGTTGTCTATTATCGGTACTACAGCAAGCTGTTGAGCCTCCCGAAAAGCCTTGAGCGGCGGCTGCGCGGTATTGGTTAAGCTTTGATTTTCCGAGACACCATAGTTCAGCTCGCGAGTTTTAGACCTAATTTCACGTTCTCCCGCCCGTGAACAATCAGTTGCTAAATCTGGTTCCATTGAATACTGCCTCTGACAGCTTCTCTTCAAAACCGTAACCTGCCTATATGCCTCAACTTCAGAGTCCAGAAGACCTATGGTGGCTGTAAGTTCATCTCTTAATGCCATACGATGATTCAAGGAGATAGCAAGTTCTGCAGTCCTGGCATCAATTGGCAGACTATTTATTTCATATATCTCATATATTTCTTCGAGATTATTGTGCGCCGACATCAGCTGAGTAGTTTCGTTAAATGTTGATAGATAATAGTCGATTGCCAAATTCCAACTAACCATTTCCTGAAGTACTTCTGCGTATTCAAGAGATTGCGTATCGTAATTGCGAGCCTTTAACCAGGCGACTTCATTCAGTGCCACCTCAGCAGATTCCCAATCCTTCATCGCTATATGTTGTTCTTGAATCTTTCGGATAGAAACTTCGCGATTCTGCGAGTAAAGGCCTTCCTGGATTTTCATATATTGATCAGTTCGTTGGAATGCCACCAAAGCGTCTTCATGCAATCCAAGCTCTGCTAGCTGCGTTCCCAGATCAAAGCTTAGCTCACCAATCTTGGGATCAAAGCCATCTCGCGAAAGCTCTACTTCATTGATCTGCGCTTCCAATAATATTACTGCGTCCGGAATGCTGATTTCAGAATTGAGTTCAGAATTTACACCGGAGTTTAATTCCAAGTTTGAATCAGAGCCTGAGTTGGGGAGGGGAGAGGTTTCTTGAGCAAAGGATGCCGCTGACCAAAGCAATGATAGATAAATGCCAGAATGTAGAACTGATCTAATGAACATATTCACACCTCTCTACAGGCATTCTCCATTATTAATTGATCCAAACCACTTGTTGGAGAAAACTCCACAATATTTCCTTAGTAAAAGAGTTGGGCATCAACCAGATATCCATCTGCCAAAATAGGAACGCCTTGTCGCAATGCGGGCCGATATCTGTATGTTGAAATCTCTGCTGCTAACTGCGCTATACCAGCCTCATCTTCGATGTTGGTATCGGCAAATTCAATTTTTTCTACTTCACCATTTGCACCAATGGTAACGGCGAATTCAGCATCACCTTGTCTATAACCCGATCTAAGCTCAGGTAGGCCATGGATAACGCCGGCCATAGAAATCGGCTGTGGCACAGACATTTCCAACAAACCACCCAATTGCTGTTCCGCAGCAAAACTCCATGCCGCAGCATAGGTCTGCTGCGCACTATTGTAGTGCCCAAAAAGCAGATACCAATCCGCTAGATTCAATAATGCATCAAGCGCCCTCGATTTATCTTCCGACTCATTATATTTGGCCAACTGATTCAGCAATACATCTTTGCCACGAAAGTAGCTTCTTGAGAAAAATAGGTCAGATTGGTCGTAAGTATCACCACGCCCGGTATCCCATGGATCAAAAACTACCGTGTCAGGCTCTACAGAGCGCACATGTCGCTCACCGAGACTAATGCAATGATCACTGATTTCTCGAAGTTCAGGGTCGGGATATTGACTCTGGCACGCGCTTTCAATGACATTGAATCTGCGGCTCAAACGTCTAGAACTATAATTAGTAGCTTCTCGGCGATCCCCAACCGGGACTAAGTTTACTTTCATAGCCATGCGATGATTTACCGCAGAGGACAACTCCACAGTCCTGTTGTCGAAGGGTAATCCTCTGGACTGGTAGATGTTATAAATTTTTTCGAGGTCTGCATGAGCGCGGCGTAGAGAGATAGAAGATTCATCTTCTTCGTCTAAATCGTAATAATCCCGAGCTAAATTCCACTCCACCAGTTCCTGCAGTATCTGTACGTAGTCGACAGACATTGCATCAAGATTTCTGGCTTTTACCCAAGCAAGGTTTTCAAGGGCAACTTCCGCATCATCCCAATTCTTTAGCGCAATTTGTTGCTCATAAATTTTGCGAACTATTATTTCTCTGGTAGCTGAATAAAGGCCATCAGCAACTTTCATATTTTGATCGGCCCGTTGAAAGGCTTCCAGTGCCTCTTCGTGTAGCCCCAAAGACGCCAACTGCGCGCCTAGATCAAAACTAAGCTCTCCAAGCCTTGGAGAAAAGGTATTCTCCTCCGCTTCAACCAATTCAATTTGCCGCATTATTAAGACAACAGACTCTGTGCCCAATATTTCCGCATTAGACACGTCTTCGGCCGCGAGCCCCTGTGCAAGAATCACAGGTGAAGCTAGAGCAATTGCGCATGCACATAGACATACCAATTTACCCTTACCCCGCACCACTTTAATCTTTCGCATTATCCACCCCCAGACCGCTTAGAGAGCGGATCTGCATTAAGGTTCCGCTTCTTATTCGGTACCTAATGATTAGATAGAAATTTACATGCTCCACTTTCGATCTACAGCTTCAAATCATCGAAGGTAAAACAGAAAATCCCTTACCTGCGTAGCAATTTTAAAGTCACCATACTAGATTGAGTATAAGGGGGCAGGATTTGTTACGAAACTAGTACTCTTCTTTGTACAACATTAATCTACAAAAATGAGAATTTGATCAACCCTAATGTGAGCAACCCGACAGAATTCCCCAAAATTGATAGTTTGCAACAAACAGTTCGAAAAGAGGCCGCTCTGCCCAGTGCCCTCTATACTTGCTTGCCCTTGATATTGAGCCTTTCAAGATGCTTATACACCCTTATTTTTGTGTCTTTTTATTAACACTCTTCTCCAACATCCAGCCGTGGCATACTCTAGCGCTCGCTAGGCAATCTATATACCAGAAACCCTCTAGCTCGACCTATAAACGAGATCATAATAAAGATGTATCTACCTGAAATAAAACGACTATTTCTACTTACTATATTAGTCATTTGCTCACCCATTTGGGCGCAAGGTATTTCTGAAAATCTAGGCCGCAGCGAACTTATCGAGGCGCCAAGCATGCAGGTTGAGACGCTCTCCTCTGTGCAAAGCATTGCACCCGGAGACAGCTTCACCATAGCTTTGCGCTTTGTTCCGCAAGAGCACTGGCATTTTTACTGGAAAAACCCGGGCGACACCGGGTTACCTACAAAGCTCACATGGCAAGAGACCGATTCTCTCGAATTCTCCGAATTACTATGGCCCGCACCAGATCGCGCGGATTACCAGGGCCTTATCAATTACGGCTACTACGGTGAAACCTTACTTCTGACGGAAGTAACTACCTCTGAATCTCTGCAAATAGGCGAACCGCTTCTATTAGAAGCACAGACAGACTGGCTGATCTGCGAAGAAGTATGTATTCCAGGCCGAGCTACGCTGAGTATGGAGCTACTGGTAGGCCAATCAAGCCTGGCTTCTCCTTGGGCGGGACAAATAGCGCAGGCTCAAAGCCTAATCCCGAGCTCTCTTGGCCTAATTGAAGGCAGCTACACTAATGATAATGGCTTCCAAGTATCTGCAAAACTGCCAGACAGCTTAGCTTCGTATCAAGCGGTAGAGTTTTTCCCCATAACTGCGAAGCTGGTAGACAATCTCCCAGTGCCTAGTTTTTCTGAAGAGGAGGGCAACCTTCTAGTCAATACACAGAATGCGCCCAGCGTTTTAACCTACCCTGACTCCTTCGAAGCCCTTGTTATTCTTGAGGACGCTGTTGGTCAACAGGTTGCATATAGCTTCGAAGTAGGGGCATCCGCAGCTATTCTGTCTAATAGTTCTGCGGCTGCATCCACAAACCTATCCTTTATCGCTATTTTATTATTCGCCTTGGTTGGAGGTTTGATTCTTAACCTAATGCCATGCGTACTACCGGTTCTTTCGCTCAAAGTGATGCATCTAGTCGAAGAGAGAGACGCCCCTAACCGTAAGGTGCAGGGCATTGCCTACACCGCCGGAGTTGTACTTAGCTTTATGCTGATTGCCGGTCTTATGCTGGGACTTAGATCTGCTGGCGAAAGCATTGGCTGGGGATTTCAACTTCAGTCGCCTATCTTTGTCGCCATCCTTATTTATGTGGTTTTTATTCTCGGGCTTTCCCTATCTGGTTTTCTGGAGCTGGGAGCATCATTAACCCGAATGGGTAATATCGGCGCCAATGTTAGCGGCCCGGTAAGCGGTTCCTTTATGACCGGTGCACTGGCTACGGTTGTCGCCACACCCTGTACTGCGCCGTTTATGGGCGCCGCTATGGGTGCGGCCATAACCATGAGTATACCTCTAGCCATGCTGGTATTTGCCACTCTCGGCTTAGGGCTGGCGCTGCCATTTCTAATTATTGCTTTTGTTCCGGCCTTCGCGAATGCGTTGCCACGTCCCGGACAATGGATGGTGACACTCAAAGAACTACTGGCTTTCCCACTATATTTAACCGCTATCTGGTTGCTTTGGGTATTTGCCAATCAAACCAATGTAGATCAACTAGCAATGATGATGACGGGACTAGTACTTATTGTGTTTGGTATTTGGCTCTCGCGTATTAATCGCATGTCGAATCGGCGCTGGATATCCGCCACTGCCATTATTGTTTGGATATTGGCTATAGGCATTCTTCCCAAAATCGAGGCTGGTGGCGCAAGTGGCGGCATTAACAAGGTCCCTTATAGCGAACCTGCTCTTGCCTCTGCCAGAGCTAATGACCAAGCCGTGTTTGTAAATATGACCGCCGACTGGTGCATAACCTGCAAGGTCAATGAGCGGATAGCCCTAAGAAACGATGACGTAGAACAACTCTTTGAAGACGCGAATATTCTCTATCTAGAAGGGGATTGGACCAACGTGGACGAAGTCATTACTCAGGTTCTAGAGCGATTCAATCGTAACGGTGTGCCGCTTTACCTGGCCTATCGTCCCGGAGCGGCTCAGGCAGAGGTTTTGCCCCAGATTCTTACGCCATCCATAATGCTGGAAGCCTTTGGCGGCTAAGAGCCTTCTATGCCTTTTAAGAGCCGCTATATACACAGCCGCTAGTGCAGGTTTCTTTAATTTCTATTCGCGACAGTTGTGGCAAAAGGGGTTTCAGTTCTCGCCAAATCCACAGAGCCAAGTTTTCACTTGTCGGATTTTCAAGACCTTCAATATCGTTTAGATAATTGTGATCTAGCTGTGTAAAGATCGGCTGGAACACTTGCTTGATTTCAGAGAAATCCAATATCCAACCAGATTGTTCGCCAGGCTCACCGGAAACAAAGATGCGAACCAAAAAAGAATGGCCGTGCAAGCGCGCACATTTGTGTCCCTCTGGAACATTAGGTAGTCGATGAGCAGCCTCAATTGAAAAGTCTTTATATATTTCCATGGTCACAGCTATAAAAATGGGCCTCGCATACTAATGCCGACAGGTTATTTTATCCAACATCAACATTCCTGATTGACAAGAAATAGTCTTTGGTTAGAATGGCCGCCTTCTTATCGGGTGGTTAGCTCAGCTGGTAGAGCATCGCCCTTACAAGGCGAGGGTCACAGGTTCAATCCCTGTACCACCCACCAAAGAATACATTCTATAACGGACCGGTAGTTCAGCTGGTTAGAATGCCGGCCTGTCACGCCGGAGGTCGCGGGTTCGAGTCCCGTCCGGTCCGCCATATTATTTATTTAGTCCTATTCGCCTTCTTATGAGATGTTCATCCGCCACAACTCTCTGCTCACTCCTATTCCTACAAGCCTGCTCCACAGTCCCTCCTGACTACAACAGAGCCTCTTTCGCCTTTATCTCCTACGCCTCTGAAACCTCTATAGGCTATTACTCTGGCCAAGTCTGTAAAGCCATCGACATAGATCATGTAGTGTCACTGGCAGACGCACATGAGAGTGGTGCAGCCCTGTGGAGCGATGCTGAGAAGGCTCAGTTCGCTAATGACCGCAGCAATCATGTAGCCGCTTGTGCTTCCATTAATCGCTCTAAAGGCTCGTCAACGCCCTCTGACTTCCTAAGAAAGAGTCATGATGGTGCAGGAGTTGAATTTAGCTTTGTAGACTTCTGCGGCTATGTAGCTGGGTACGTGTCTGTGAAGGGGGCTTATCAGCTATCGCTTGAGAGTGATGATAAAGGTCTGCTGGAGAGATGTGGCTAAAACAAGCAGAATAGTATGGAACCAATAAAAGCATGGACTAAAGAAAAAGTTTAAACCCTAATCGAGAAAGAAGAAAAAAGAGACCGACAGCTTGAGGCCTCTCTCTGATGTGCGAAAAAAACTAATTTCAATACGGTAACGCAATGAAGAAAAACTCCCCTTATCTGACCTATGCTGGCGCAATACCTTTTATCTTCTGTGCTGCATGCTTGATTGCCGATATCCAGCAACTACCTTTGCTTGGCTCGGTTGAAAAAATATTGAGTGTGTACGGACTGGTGATTGCATCATTTCTGGCAGGAGCTCACTGGGGTCAGCACCTTCACATTAACAAGAGAATATGGGAGCGTTATTTGCCCATTTTGAGTAATACCATAGCGGTTTGGCTCTGTTTCGGTTTTTTGGCATTCAGTTTCAAAATACTAATGGCGGTATTTGTCGCCGTATTTGCTGTTTTACTTATTATTGACCATCGTCTTTTCCGAATGGATTTAATTACCCACCATTACTTTCAGACGCGCCTTTTTGTATCAGCTATCGTCATTACCTCACTCATTATTTCGGGGATTGCATCATGACAAAAATCGCCATCATTGGAGCCGGCTTGGCAGGTCTGTCAGCTGCCCACCTATTAAAAGATGATGCTGAAATTACGCTTTTTGAGAAAGCCCGCAGTGTCAGTGGCCGCATGTCAACCCGGCGTGCAGGCCCATATTCTTTTGATCATGGCGCACAGTATTTCACGGCGAGAACAAAGCCATTTCAGGATTTTATTCAGCCCATGCTCGAACAAAACATCATCGAACGATGGAACGCTCACTACCTTAAATTTGAGGACGATCGGATCATAGAAAGAAAAAATTGGAGTGATGAAGAGCCAAGGTATGTTGGCGTTCCGAGCATGAATAAGGTAGCTAAATTTTTAGCAAAGGGGCTGGATATCCATATCAATACAAAGATTGCCTCTCTAAAGTATCAAGAAAAATGGCGATTGACGGATGAACAAAACCAGCAATATTCTGGCTTTGATTGGGTTATATGCACAGTACCGTCGCCGCAAGCGATAGCATTACTGCCTGAAACCTTTAAATATCATACTGATATCAAAGCCATAGAGATGCGGGCCTGCTTTTCGTTGATGCTTGGATTTGAACAAAACCTTCCGCTCGAATTTGAGGCGGCTCATGTAACCGATTCAGACGTAAGTTGGATTGCAGTTAATAGCTGTAAACCAAAACGCTCAGATCCTTTCACTTTAATGGTTCATTCATCCGAGGCATATGCCCAGGCCCATTTCGATAGTGACCGTGAGCAAGTGATGCAGCATTTAATTGCAGAGACGAGTAGTATTATCGGGTGTGATGCCAGTACAGCAGTTTATAAAACCATCCACGGTTGGAGATATGCGAACAATGCCCAAAGAGAACAAACCAGCACTATATTTCTAGATCAGGAGTATAATCTGGCGGCTTGTGGCGACTGGTGCCTTGGTGGGCGCGTCGAGGGAGGCTTTACTTCTGCCTACAATTTAGCACTAAAAATGAAAGAGTGCGCTTTATGAGTTTTAAGCTCGAAAATATTGCTATTTTTGGCGCATCTGGCGCCATCGGCAGCGCGTTTACAAAGCTATTATCTGAAAAGCATCCAAACGCTAGCATTTTTGCATTTTCTAGAAATGGTGAGTATGGCATTGACTATAGCAGCGAAGATTCTATTGCCGAAGCCGCTGAATTAGCCACAAAAGAAAAACCTTTGGATTTAGTTATCGTAGCCGGTGGTATGCTCCATGATGGGGAGTTGATGCCAGAAAAATCTTTACGAGACTTATCAGCCGAAAAGTTCCATCGTATTTTTGAAGTGAATACCATCACGCCTGCACTGATAGCCAAGCATTTTCTGCCGAAGCTGAACAAAGAACAATCATCCATCTTCGCAGCGCTGTCGGCGCGTGTGGGCAGCATATCGGACAATCGGCTTGGCGGGTGGTATGCCTATCGAGCCTCAAAAGCGGCATTGAATATGATCATCAAAAATGCCGCCATTGAATTTGGTAGACGAAACAAGCAAGCCATTATCGTTGGTCTTCATCCCGGTACGGTGGACAGCGATTTGTCAAAACCATTTCAAGGCAATGTAGCCGATGGCAAGCTTTTTACACCTGAATATTCAGCTGAAAAACTGCTGCAAGTTTTAGAAAATCTGAGCACAGAGCAGACGGGCAAATGTTTCGCATGGGATGGTAAGCAGATCTGCCCATGAGTGAAAGCAAAACAGATATCAGCGAAATTATTGAAATGGCTTGGTGCGATAAAACATCATTTGATGACATCTACACACTTACGGGCCTATCAGAATCAGAAACGATTAAGTTAATGAGAAACAACCTCAAGCCATCCAGTTTTCGTCTGTGGCGTAAGCGTGTTTCTGGAAGAAAAGCTAAGCACAAGAAAATTAGAGCAGCTGCATTTGGCAAATCTGGTTACCGACTGTTAGCCAAGTATTCATTACAGCCAAGTCCAAATGCAGTCAGGCACAACAGGGATAAACGCTATTCGCATTTACAATCCCATTAAGCAGGGTGCTGATCACGACCCGCTGGGTATTTTTATTCGTCACTGGATTCCAGAACTTCGGGAAATGGATCAGAAATTTATTCATACGCCACGGACAGCGGTCTCACAAATGAATGGCTACCTTAAGCCTGATGTCGATGAAAATTGCCCGAAAAGCCGCGGCTGACCAACTTTATGGTCTAAGAAAAAATAACATCACGCATAAAGAAACTGCCAGGAAAATTGTTAGGAAGCATGGCAGGCACCGGTCTGATTTACCGGGAAAAATGGATAAAAAAACAACAAAAAATCATGCTCAGGGAAAGTTGCCATTATGACAAAGAAGGTTGCAATTCATTGGTTTCGTCAAGACCTGAGGTTGTCTGAAAATCGCGCATTAACAGCAGCAGCACAACACCAGGCTGTGCTACCAATCTATATTTTGGACGATGATAATGCCGAAAACTATGGCATGGGTGCGGCGAGTCGCTGGTGGCTTCATCATTCATTGGAGATGCTGAGCGTATCTCTAGGCGATAGGCTTTCAGTATATCGTGGAAATCCGCAAACGATTCTGGATGATGTTCTAACGCGTTTCGATGTGGATGCAGTGTATTGGAACCGCTGTTATGAACCATGGCGAATCCATCGCGATACACTGATTAAAGAAAATCTTAAAACGCGTGGAATGGAGGTTCACACATATAATGGTTCATTATTGTGGGAGCCTTGGAATATTAAAAAAGACGATGGAACGCCCTATAAAGTTTTCACACCATTTTATCGCAAGGGTTGCTTAAATTCTGAAGAACCTCACGTGCCTTTATTAAGGTCGGAGAATGTCAGCCATATTGAAGATCAATACCAGGACGGCATTGGCGCACTGGGTTTATTACCCAAAATACCATGGGATAAGCAACTGGAGCCTCATTGGGATATTGGTGAAGAAGGTGGCCGTAAGCAATTGGAAGCTTTTATTGGCGCAGGGCTTGCTTCTTACAAAGATGGCCGCAATCTTCCCGCCAAGCCTTATGTGTCACGTCTGTCACCTCATCTACATCTGGGTGAAATATCGCCTAATCAGCTATGGCATGCTGTGAGAGGCATTGATGATGATAAACATATTGAGCACTTTTGTAGCGAGTTAGGCTGGCGTGAATTTTCTTATAGTCAGCTTTATTATAATCCGCAACTACCGCGTAAAAATCTGCAGTCGAAGTTTGATGCTTATCCATGGGTAGATAACGCAGATCATTTGCGAGCATGGCAAGCAGGAGAAACCGGTATCCCGATGGTGGATGCTGGTATGCGCGAGCTCTGGCAGACCGGTTACATGCACAATAGGGTCCGAATGATTGTCGGCTCATTCCTGGTAAAGAATCTGCGACTGCACTGGCACCATGGGGAGCGTTGGTTCTGGGATACACTCGTTGATGCTGATCTTGCCAACAATAGCGCTAGTTGGCAGTGGATTGCAGAATGCGGGGCCGATGCCGCGCCTTACTTTCGTATTTTTAATCCAGTAACGCAGGGGCAGAAATTTGATCCCGATGGTGAATATGTTCGTCAATATATCCCTGAAATTGCTTCCTTGCCGAACAAATACCTTTTCAACCCATGGGAAGCCCCAGATCTTACTTTAAAAGAAGCAGATATCGAGCTTGGATTAACTTATCCAAATCCTGTTGTTGATCTCAAACAATCACGCGAGTCTGCGCTCATAGCTTTTCAATCCTTAAAAAGAGAGGAAGCATGGGTAGTATAAGAATTATTTTGGGGGATCAGCTCTCAGAATCTATCTCAAGCCTCAAAGGCTATAACCCAGATACAGATATCATTTTGATGTGTGAAGTCTGGGATGAAGCGACTTATGTTAAACATCACAAAAAGAAAATTGCCTTTATTTTTTCAGCGATGCGCCATTTTGCTTGCATGCTTAAAAAGCAATCCTGCAATGTTGAATACATCACATTAGATAATCCTGATAATACAGGATCGTTCAGCGGGGAAGTAAAGCGTATATTTTCTAAATATAGCTTTGACCGTGTTGTAGTAACGCATCCGGGTGAATATCGCGTACTGGAGCAGATACGCAACTTGGAAGATGAATTGAAAATTCCCGTTGAAATCAGGGAGGATGATCGTTTTTTATGTTCCCCTGATACTTTTGCCTCTTGGGCTTCGGATAGAAAACAGCTTCGTATGGAGCATTTCTATCGTGAGATGCGCAAGAAATACAATATTTTGATGGAAGGTGACGCTCCTGCCGGCGGAAAATGGAACTATGATGCTGAAAACCGCAAGCCACCCAAACAAGGACTGACGATACCGCCGCCCTATATCGGTAAGGTTGACGATATAACGAAAGAGGTCATATCTTTAGTTTCCGAGCGTTTTGATGATCATTTTGGTGATGTAAAGCCGTTTTATTTTGCCGTCACACGTGCTGATGCATTAGCAGTCTTAGATCAATTTATTGAACAAAGATTACCTCATTTTGGTGATTACCAAGATGCGATGATTCAAGGTGAGCCCTGGATGTATCACTCGCATATCAGTTTTTATCTGAATTGCGGTTTATTGCTTCCTCTTGAATGTGTTCAAGCGGCAGAAACGGCTTATCACCGGGGAAAAGCTCCGCTTAATGCCGTAGAAGGATTTGTTCGTCAAATCATCGGCTGGCGGGAGTATATTCATGGTATTTATTGGTTCAAAATGCCGGATTATTCAAACGAAAATTTCTTTGAAGCTAATCGCAAATTACCTGATTTTTATTGGACAGCAAATACAAAAATGAATTGCCTGCACCAATGTGTACTTGAGACAAAGCAAAATTCGTATGCCCACCATATTCAGCGTTTAATGGTTCTTGGAAACTTTGCGTTACTCGCTGGCATTGACCCCAAAGAGGTTAATGAATGGTTTCTGATTGTCTATGCTGATGCTTATGAATGGGTAGAACTCCCAAATGTATCCGGCATGATTTTATTTGCAGATGGTGGCTATTTGGCAAGCAAGCCATACGCCGCTAGCGGCAGCTATATCAATAAAATGTCTGACTACTGTAAAAACTGTAGCTACAAAGTGACTAAAAAGAATGGTTCTGAGGCATGCCCATTCAATTATCTCTATTGGGATTTCCTGGATCGCAATCGTGAAAAGCTAGCTGGAAATCATCGCATTGGTATGATGTATAAGACGTTTGATCGTATGGATAAAGAAAAACAAAAAGCCATCCGCGACGATAGCAAAATATTTTTGGTTAGTATCGAATGAAAAAGAAATCTGATTTGCCCACTAAAATATCCCCTGCTTGTGAGAAGCCTTTTTCATGGCGAAAAAAATGGTCTAAAAATTGGAGTGAAGTAAAATATTGCTCTAAACGATGCGGCAGTAACAAAAATAAGAACTAATATGATTACAGTATTTTATGATGGAAAATGTGGTTTATGTTCAAAAGAAATTAATCATTACCGTAAGATTGCACCTGCTGGTATTTTCGACTGGCAGGACGTCACAAAGTCTGCGGATGAACTAAAAAAAGAGGGCATATCTCTTCACAAAGGACTCAAGATTCTGCATGCCAAAGATAATAATGGCGACATGCATGTAGGTGTAGATGCATTTATCCTGATCTGGAAACAATTAAAGCGATGGCACGTACTGGCTATTTTATTCGGTTTTCCAATCATTCGGCAGATTGCAAATGGCATCTACAGAATATTTGCCAGCTGGAGATTTAAGCGATTAGCACACTGCCAGTTGGCAGCAAAAAAGGACGCATCATCATGATAATTATTTGGGGCGCGTTTACCTACCTTGGGATTTAACCCCAGGGGACCCGTTAGAGCCTATTGGGGAAGTAGTAGTACCTGCACAGACACAAAATAGAGCTATTTAGAAAAGAGCCTCTCCAGGCTGATTCTCTCCCCAATTCTTTTTATGCCTTTCACCCCGATCTAGCCCCGACTTGACTGGAAGTGTGATAATTTTCATTATTAGACTTGAATCTACTAGTTGGGGCAGGGGCAATTAACAATGCATAGAACTTTTAGCTTATTGGTTTTGTTATTGTTTATACAACCCGTATCTGCACATCACTCGATGACAGAATATGATATGGGCTCGGTCACAGAATTACAGGGCGAAATATCAAGTCTTAACTGGCGTAACCCTCATATCGAGCTAACTCTTAGTGTAAAAGATGGGAATGGCACCGAAACCTTATGGGATGTAGAGGCGCAGGACGTTAATTCCATGGCTAGACGTGGTTTACTTGCCGGACTAGTAAATGTAGGTGACAACATTCGCGTTGCAGGCAACGCGTCAATGCGGCGCGCTCAGGCTATATCGATCACCAATCTCTTATTGCCGAACGGTACAGAGATACGAACTAGGGGCAATCCGGAGCCTCGATGGGAAACTGAAGAAAACATTGGTTTCGGAGAAGTAAATGTCGAACAGGTATTAGCTGAAGCGGACTTAGATGCTGGGCGAGCTCAAGGACTGTTTCGAGTATGGATGCGCGCCGAGATAGGAGGCTTTGCACAAGAGCTTCCTTTGACAGACTCCGCCTTAGCTCATCAAGCGCGTTGGACGGAAGCAGATGACCCGACTCTCAATTGCATTGATTCAGGCATACCCGCGGCAATCCGCCTTTCGCCCCCACACCCAATGGAATTATCCGAACGGCAAGACGGCAGTATTATTTTCCATATTGAGCTTTTCGACGTGGTGCGCACCATTCATATGATCTCGGATGCAGAGCCGCTCGATCAGCCCGCGTCTGCGCTGGGCTACTCTGTAGGGCGCTGGGAAGATGATGTACTAGTAGTAAATACCTCCCGAATCAATTGGCCTTATTTTGACCATATGGCAAAAATTCCGCTGAGCGAGTCCGTTGAGTTACAGGAAACATTCAAGCTCAACGGGGATGGAACCCAGATGACTTACGAGCTATTAGTTACTGATCCATCAAATTTTACAGAGACAGTGTCTGCAAGCTGGCTGATGAATTGGCGACCGGATATGGAGATTCAAGCATATAATTGCATCCCGCCAGAGTAAGTAGCATTCAAATCAGTTTAGGCGCGCTGAGCAATGGTGTGTCCAAATAAAAGGGAGTAAATGTCTTAGGACTTTTACGAATCGGTCTTACATAACCCCAAGAAAACTTCACTCCAAGACACTAAACTGCTCTCGCAGAAACTGGTATGGTTCACATTCCAAAATCTAATTGATCTATACATGTTTAAAAGCATTGGAATTATCGGCTTTGTCGACAATCTCTTAGTAAGAGAAACCGTTAATCGGCTAATCAAGTACCTCGAGGATAGCGGCCTCGATTTCTTTGTTGAGGACGACACGCGGGACCTAAGTAATTTGCCGGAAGATAAGCATTCCTGCAGCCGTGCAGAAATGGGTAAGTCCTGTGATCTTGTTGTAGTCGTTGGCGGTGATGGCAGCATGCTGCACGCGGCACGAGATATGGTAGATTTTAAAGTTCCGCTTTTAGGTGTTAACAGAGGCCGACTGGGCTTTTTAACCGATATTCCCCCAACTGAGTTAGAACAGGAAGTGGGCGAAGTTCTAAAGGGCAATTTTGTTACTAGCAATCGATTTATGCTCGAATGCGAACTTATCCGAGAGGGTAAAATTGTCGATACCGGCATCGCCCTGAACGATATTGTGCTGCAACCTCGTGATTCAATTCGAATGATCGAATTTAGCTTAGGCATTAACGAACAATATGTTTATACGCTGCGCTCCGACGGGCTTATTGTTTCAACACCGACTGGTTCCACAGCCTATGCGTTGTCTGGAGGCGGGCCAATTGTTCACCCTGCGATAAATGCCATAAATATAGTCCCTATCAATCCGCACACATTGAGTAACCGGCCAATAATTGTGGATGGCGATAGCGAGCTTGAAATCGAGATTTCCGAACACAACAGTATTAACGCTCAAATCGTATGCGATGGCCAAAACCATATACTCGGCAATCTCGGCGATAAGGTTCGTATTCGTAAGAAGCAGACTGAGATCAAACTCATTCATCCCAGCGCTCACAGTTTTTACGAGACCTGTAGAAGCAAGCTTCACTGGGCGCAAGACTAAATGCCGAGGCAGGATTGGTTTCGGGTAGTTACGCTACCCGGAAGAAGTGATTTCTCAAGCCTAAATCAGTGGCTCTCAGAGAATAATGTAACTCACAGATTTACCCTAGAAGGCGACGGCCAGATTCTCTGGGTGGCTAATCAAGAATTAGTTGAACCGGCCAAAATTGCCGCTTCAAACTGGATGAAAGAGGGGCATGGAGTCGATGGCACTATCGGAGTTGCCCGGCACCTAAAACCAAGCATCGAATTCAATCAGCCATTTGCACCCGTCACCTGGGCACTACTGATTTTTAGTGTTGTCGGCTTTGCCTTAGTTCGCCTGGATACGGAATACGCATACTTATTTTTCTACTACGACAGGGTTCCTGCTTTCACTGATATTAGCGATCAATGGTACAACCTCAGAGAAGGGCAGTACTGGCGAGCCATAACACCAATATTTTTACACTTCGGGGCAGTCCACATTATTTTTAATGCGCTTTGGCTTTGGTTCTTAGGCACCCGTATCGAATCGGTTTTTGGATCAGTCGCCTTAATAATTTTGGTATTGGTTACCGGTTTAGCAAGTAACACTGCCCAGGCCATTGTTAGCTTCCCAATCGGCTTTGGCGGTATGTCTGGCGTTGTATACGCTTTGTTTGGTTATGTCTGGCTGGTAGGTAAATTCACTAAACATCCAGCCTTTGAATTACCACCGGCACTATTCCCGATAATGGTTGTCTTTATGCTAGTAAGCTGGCTTGGCGCATTTGATTGGCTAGCTGGCGGTGAAGTGGCCGATACCGCACATACCGTCGGATTCTTCTCCGGTCTTATTTACGCTGGCCTAACAGCATTTGTACTCTCTATTAATAAGCCCGCTCTTCAGAATCAGAGCCAGAGCCAGAGCCAGGACGAACATGAGCATAGATAAGCTTATTGAATCCGTTACGCCGGAGGTTTATGAAAACATGCAAGCGGCTATTGCGACTGGCAAATGGCCAAACGGCGTTGAAGTTACGCCCGAGCAACGCGAGAACTGCCTGCAGATAGTAATTGCCTACGACGGGATTCATAAGGACACTGAAGAGCGGGTTGGCTATTTACCAACAAAACCCAAAGGTTCTCCAGTGCGCAAAGATATAGAAGAAAGACCTATTAAATTTCTTTAGCATTCGCGACGAATAAACACAGAATCAATTAATACGAGAAACATTAAATGGCCAATCAGGCTGACGAACAGAACCCTACTATTTACCTAAAGGACTACCGCGCTCCAGACTTTCTAATTGAAAGCGCTGAACTGGTTTTTACTCTGAGAGAAGAGGGCGCTCAGGTGCAATCCAAGCTTCAGGTAAAGCGCAACAGCCATACTCCGAAAGATGCACATCTAGTGCTAAATGCGGAATCTATGGAGGTAACCGCAGTAGCTATTGACGGACAAGAGCTAGCAAATGACCAGTGGACTCACAGCGATGACCAGTTGTCGATTCGTACCGCAGCCACGGACTTTGTACTGTCCTGTACTAACCTTATCCACCCGGAAACCAATACAAGCCTGAACGGCTTATACCGGTCGCGCACCATGTTCTGTAGCCAATGTGAGCCCCATGGCTTTCGTCGCATAACGCCCTATTTAGATCGCCCGGATGTTCTCAGTAAATTCCAGGTAAAGGTAATAGCCGACAAAGAAAAATATCCGGTTTTACTATCTAACGGCAACCCCATTGCTCGGGGTGAGTTAGACAATAACCTTCACTTTGTTGAATGGCAGGATCCCATATTTAAACCGGCCTATCTATTTGCATTGGTAGCTGGCGATCTGGAAGTGATTGAAGACAGCTTTACCACCATGTCCGGTCGAAATGTTGTGCTGCAAATCTTTGTTGAAGCCAAGGACTTAGACAAGGTAGATCACGCCATGCTGTCCCTGAAGCAGGCAATGCAATGGGACGAAGAAACCTATGGCCGTGAATACGACCTCGATATATTTATGATCGTTGCCGTAGATGATTTCAATATGGGCGCTATGGAAAATAAAGGTCTGAATATCTTTAATACTTCGGCAGTATTGGCAAACCCTAAGATCACAACGGATGCCCGATTCCAGTGGATACAGGCCGTAGTAGGGCACGAGTACTTCCACAACTGGTCTGGCAACCGGGTTACCTGCCGAGACTGGTTTCAGCTAAGCCTTAAAGAGGGTTTTACGGTGTTTCGGGACAGTCACTTCTCTGCAGATTTAAATTCAGAAGCGGTTAAGCGCATAGAGGATGTTCGCACTTTGCGGGCCTATCAATTTGCGGAAGATGCCGGACCACTGGCGCACCCGGTACAACCACCTTCATACCAAGAGATTAATAATTTCTACACTCTGACGGTATACGAAAAGGGCGCTGAGATAGTGCGTATGCAAGCTAATCTGCTCGGCCCTGAGAAGTTTCGTCAGGCCACGGATCTGTATTTTGATCGCTTTGATGGGCAGGCAGTTGCCATTGAAGATTTTGTTGGCTGCATAAGTGAGATATCCGGCTTGGATATGAACCAGTTTATGAATTGGTACAAACAGGCAGGCACGCCTGTAGTCGAAGCGGCAGATTCATACGATTCCGATGCACAGGAATACCGGCTAACACTTAGCCAGTCTTGTCCGCCGACACCAGAGTCAGCCACTAAAGAGCCTTTTGTAATTCCCGTTAAAGTCGGATTAATTGGCGCAAGGGGCGCGCTAGAGTTTCAAGTGTCTGATTCTAAAACCACAAGGGAACAGGTCTTTAGCTTTCATAAAAGCGAACAGACGTTTGTATTCAAAGGCGTATCCGAAAAGCCGACGCCATCGCTATTGCGCGGTTTATCCGCACCGGTAAAACTCAGATATCAATACAGCCAAGAGCAACTTGTTCACCTTATCCGAACAGATACTGACGGCTTTAATCGCTGGGACGCCAGCCAGCAGTTAGCAGGATTAGCCATTGATGGTTCAGCTAGCAGCGAAGCGTTAGTGAATAGCTACCGGGAAATACTGGAGCAGGAAGACTTGGATCCAGCTGTTGCCGCAATGATGGTGACGCTACCCTCCATGGAAGCGTTGTCTGATTCCAAAGAAAACTTAGACGTGGCCGCTCTGTATAGCGCTCGAACCGATCTACGCCAAGAAATTGCCGCCCAACTAGAGCCGCTATTTAAAGCCGTTTATATGGACAACAAGAGCTCTGAGGACTATCAGCCAAGTGCGGAGCAAATAGGTCGTAGAGCGCTCAAAAACGTCGCTCTAGCTTACTGGGTAGCCGCAGGATCAGCTGAGGCACTTGCTGCCTGCAAAGAGCAATATGAAAACGCCGACAATATGACGGATGGTGCATCGGCGCTAAGCACTTTGGTGAATGCAAAATCTGAGCTAGCTAAGCCCGTCGCAGAAGAATCATTGCAAGGTTTTTACCAAGACTGGAAAGAAGAAGCCTTGATGGTAAATCAATGGTTATCCATTCAAGCCAGCTCATCTGAGCCCGGCGGATTAGATCGGGTTAAAGCGCTTATGCAGCACGAAGCCTTTGATATTAAGAACCCCAATAAAGTTCGCTCTCTGATTGGCGGATTCTGTGGTCTTAATCCGGACAACTTTCATAATATTGATGGCAGCGGCTATAAGTTCTTAGCGGATAAAATAATGCAGGTAGATGCTTTAAACCCGCAAACTGCTTCGCGTTTGGTTACGCCACTAACCCGCTGGAAAAAGTACGATGCTGCACGACAAGAATTGATGCGCGCGGAGCTGGAACGAATGGCCCAGACAGAACTATCCAGTGACGTCAGAGAACTGGTTGGCAAATCTCTGGTGTAGACAAAGATTATTAATAAATAATAAGTGTTCGAACCTTTGACGTAATTCACTGCCACACTAAGCGTCAATGATTCACAACATTTAAAGAACTAGAGAATACCTATGTTGATTAAAACCAAAAAATCTTGGGAACTGAGCGAAAACGAAGTTACCAACGAAGATCTATTCAACAAGAGACGTCAGTTTATGAAGCTTGGGGGCGTTGCCGCCATGAGCAGCTACTTGCCAGCCTTAAGCTGGGCAGCGGCAGATCATCTAGCCAATCAAATTGCTTTGGCTCCCACCACCAGAACTCTCGACGAAAAGCTTAATTCTTACGAAGAGATAACCAATTACAACAATTTCTACGAATTGGGCACAGGTAAGGGTGATCCCGTTGAAAATGCCGATGAGCTAATTACCGACGACTGGAAGATCGAAGTAACCGGTGAATGTGACAATCCCGGCACCTATGCTTTGGAAGACCTAATCAACTTTAATGATCTGGAAGAACGAATCTACCGTATGCGCTGCGTTGAAGCCTGGTCTATGGTGATTCCCTGGACTGGCGTTTCCCTCTCCGTCATTCTCAACCAGATGCAACCTAACAGCGACGCCCAATATGTAGGTTTCGAAACTCTATACGATCGCAGTAATCCTTTGTCTGGACAGCGCTCCAGAGTATTAGAATGGCCATACAGGGAAGGGCTACGCATGGACGAAGCGATGCACCCCTTAACCATGATGGCAGTAGGCATTTACGGCAAACCTATGCCTAACCAAAACGGCGCACCCTTGCGACTTGTTGTGCCATGGAAATATGGCTTTAAGAGCATTAAATCCATCACAAAAATAAACTTCAGCAAAACCGAACCAGCCACTAGCTGGAATATGGCTGGGCCGCGCGAGTACGGGTTTTACTCTAATGTAAATCCAGATGTAAATCATCCACGCTGGAGCCAAGGCAACGAGCGCCGAATAGGTGAATTATTCCGCCGCGACACATTGATGTTTAATGGCTACGCAGAAGAAGTTGCCTCTATGTACGATGGCATGGACTTAAGCACCAACTACTAAGCCAAAGAAAGCCAACATGTTATGAAAATTCCCGCGCAATGGGTAACTCCCGTCCGCATTCTGCTGCACCTGCTTTGTGCCACTCCGGCCCTAGTATTGATCTACAACACCTTTACCGGCGGGCTGGGTTTTAATCCTATTGAAACCATTACCCATCAAACCGGTATCTGGGCCCTTCGCATTCTCTTGGTTAGCCTCGCGATTACGCCACTGAGGGTTCTACTGAAAATGGTTCAGTTAGTTACTTTTAGGCGCTTGTTTGGTGTTTGGGCATTCTTTTACGCCATTGTGCACTTCAGCATTTATCTAACCTTTGATTTGCAGTTCTCCTTTTCCTTGGTAGTAGATGATGTGATTCAAAGGCCCTTTATGACCGCAGGCTTTACCGCCTTGCTACTAATGATTCCTCTAACCATTACTTCCACAACCGGATGGCAAAGGCGTCTTAAAAGAAACTGGGGTAATTTGCACAAGCTGGTTTATGTAATTGGCATAGCAGCAGTGCTTCATTTTGCTTGGCTTACCAAAGGCGATCAGCCGGAGCCACTTATCTATATTGGAATACTGGTGGCGCTTTATGCGGCGCGGATCTGGAATACTCTGCGCTCGCGCAGATAACTCCTAATCTCTGACGGGGAATGACAGACAGCCCACCAATTTCGGGAGATTGCTGTACCTCCATCCGCACCAACTGTTAGGCTGATTAAAAGTTTGGTTAAAGATGGCTGAATATTGAATCGTTCTACTGACAACAAAGAGCCCCAGCATCTAATGGCTTGTCATGAATGCGATATTTTGAGATGAGTCAGATTGCAAAATATTTTGGCAAGGAAGTTCAGAAAGCTGCTGGAACGCCGAACACTTAGACAAATGCAAACACTCGTCCAAAATAAGTAATGTTTATATTTTTAGACACCGCTGCGTCCCAGTAAAATCAGGCACAGCGACAGAGGAGGGCGCAGGTGCCCTTTTCAGCTTTTCGTTGTTCTCATGCTTTAAATTACCCGCTTTAGCGTGAATAAACTCGATATTACGTGCCTCAGCGGCCGCTAATGTGTAAAACGCGGCCATAAGGTCGTGTTCACGATACGTACGGCCTGCGTAATCAGTTAAAACGCCGTTATGCCACGTCCAACCAGCCCGGATAGCGCCAGCGCGCGCTTTTAACAGCTCATAAGCAACTTTAGGAATCGTTCCTGAAGATTCCCAACGCTCGAAACATTTTATTTGTACACCGCAGATCTCAGCAGCTTCGCTTATGTTTAAGCGAGCCTGAGCGCGTAAGTCCGTGATTACGGACGGATGAATCCCTTGGTATTGCACGTCAAATCCTTATGACTTCTAAAGCAGACGCGATTGTAATGAGAAACTCTAGCTAAGCAACGGGGGAGTATGGAGATTGCAAATATCTATTTCGGCTATCTATCTCAATATACTATTTAACATAATATACATTATGCGAACTACGAATAACGCAATCTCCCTGAAAGGTAGTAAGTGCCCATACCCCTACTAAGAGCGCTGTTAAAGCAATTAGAAGCTGAAGTTAACCAACATAAAGAAAACTCACCTTCAAACTTTATCCAATTCCCAATAAACTGCCTGCACAGCAGCCGAGGGTAACTATCAAAATGAACTGGACGATCACACTAGGCGCATTAGCAACCCTTACCGCCTGTGGATCAATGTCAACACTGGGCGAAGTAACACCAGGACCAGAAAGCAACACCGCAATCGGCAATGGCTATATCGAATTACACGCAAGAAATGCGGCGCTTAACGCTGCCTATGACTACTGCCGTGGTTATAACGTCTTAAATATTGAGACCAATTACTATGGTACCGAGCCTGAATCGGAACGCGATCCCGCTGATGCAAAGAAATTGCTTTCAACTCAAAAAGAGGATTACGAGGTAACGATCATTTTTACTTGCGACGAGAGTCCAGTGGAGAATTGATAACCCATCAAGCATTTGTGTCACTATTGGGACAATGATGATTAACACATCAGCGAAGTTACTCTAAGGTAACCTAGCTATAGAAGAATAAGCTTTTCCAGGGGGGGGAAATAATGTCAATAAAAGCAATTATCCTGCTTGCCGCAATGGGGCTGCTTTCCGCATTGCCACTTGCAAGCCAGGCACACCACTCACACGGCAATTACGACGTACGTAATTACACACACATTGAAGGTACTGTTCTTGCAGTTATCTGGCTTAATCCTCATATCTGGCTTCACATCGAAACCGATGAAGGCGAAACCTGGGCCCTTGAAGGTGGCGGCATTCAAGCCGTCGCAAACGGCGGCGGATGGGCTGAAGGCGATATCAACAATGGCGACAGGCTATCTGTGCGCTGCCACGCACAGCGCGATGGCTCGAACGGTTGCCTCTTAGGTTATATAACCCTTAAAGGAGATGAAGAGCGTGTATTCGATTAACAAAAAAGGGTTGCTGGGCGCCCTATTACTATCAATTATTGCACTTCCAGCCGTGGCACAAAACTGGTACTCCTATGTTGATACAGAAGAACTTTTTGTTATCAATATGCCCGGTGAGCCTGAGGTTACCGAATTTATCTACGCCACCGAATGGGGTGGCAACCTACCCGCTAAACTCTATAGCATTGATATTGGCGGCGTTGACTATCGCCTTACTGTGGTCAATTACGGAACAGACGAAACAGCCTATGTACAGCTCGAAGACCACACAGACGATGATTTCCCCTGGCTCTACGACTTACGCGGCTCCATGGCTTACGCGGCCCATAACATCCGCAAAGGTGGTGGCGAGATAACGTTCGATGCATGGCATCACATTGAAATGGTTGAAGGTCACCAGATTCAGATAACCCATGAGGATGGTTCGCGCACCTATGCCGCCACTTACCTCTACGAAGAAGAAGGCCGTCTCTACATCATTGAAGCGCTGGGTCCCGCCAATGGCCTGTATCAGGGAATATTTCAGCAATCGCTGCACTTTTTAGATCAAGACGGACAGCGCGTTCGCTATATTCTTCACCCTGACGGTTCAGAAGAAAAACGCACCGATTTGGGCGACCAATACGAGTAAAAATTAGTGAACCTAAATCGACGAGATTTTATTAAAGGCAGCCTAGCTACAGGAGCGATCGCACTTAGCGGCGTGACTAACGCACAGGTCGCACCAGAATCAATGATGCATAAACCGATCCCTTCTACTGGCGAACCATTGCCAATGATTGGCTTCGGCACTAATCAATACGGCACGGGTACCGACGAAACCATACGCGCCACCCTTATGGAGACTCTAAAGGTCTTCACTGATAACGGCGGCACCATGCTGGACACCTCCTCTCATTATCGGGGCTCTGAAGGCGTATTGGGCGGCATGCTTTCCGAAATGCAATTGTCGGAAGCGGCCTTTATATCCACTAAAGCTGGGCAGTTCGACGACCTACCCCTAGAAACCAAGCTAAATAACTCCTTAGCCCATTTTGGCCTTGAGCAGATAGACCTGTATCAGATTCATAACGTTGCCTTTCAAGACTGGCGCAACATGCTGCCGCAACTTGAGGAGTGGAAACAGGAAGGAAAGATTCGATATATAGGCATAACTGGCTCTGAAGATCTAGAACACCCAGAGATAGCAGAGGCTATGCGCACCCATTTAATAGATTTTGTGCAGCTTAACTACAACCTTGGTGATCGAAACATAGAGAACGAGCTGCTACCCCTTGCACGTGACCGCGGCATCGCTGTTGTGGGCAATGTACCTTTTGGCCAAGGCGGCCTATTCTCAGCAGTCTCTGGCGTTGAACTGCCAGACTTTGCAAAAGAGTTCTGTCTAAGCTGGGGCAACTTCTTTCTTAAGTACATAGTGTCCCACCCGGATATGACAGCCACTATTCCCGGTACATCTAAGCCACATCATGCGCTAGACAATGTACAGGCGGGAATGGGGAGGTTACCTACCGCTTCAGAGCGAAAACTGCAGGAAGAATTCTTAGCCTCTCTCTGAACATCCATAGATTTCTATTGGATAACTAATAGATATCTAACGAATAGACCGTGTAATTAGACACTAAATTCAGCCACAACCCCTCAAACTGTCTAAGTAGGTGCTGCATACGCTTCACTTAGACACCATATTACCTGTTCCACGAAATACATTTCAATCCAAGTAATCTAACTAAGTATTTGTTATAAAAGGATTTTATATTTCCATTATCTACTTGAATAGCCTTACTGTCTAAGACAGTTACAATTATTACTTATATATTTAGACTGTTTAATTATACTGTCTGCGCAATTAGACAGAAGGTGTACAGATGATTAGTAGCAAAGAGCTTATGGAGCAAACCGGAATTTCACGGGCAACTCTGAATAATTACATAAGCATGGGAATACTAGAACGACCGAATGTACTCTCAGCAGTAGAAGGCGAACCTGGCGTTCCTCGCTTGGGGTTCTTTCCTGATACCGCTGTTGAAACCCTTCTGCAGGTTAAGCAGTTAAAATCTGAAGGCATGAGCATGTCGGACATCTCCAAGCAAATAGCTAAAGGCAATGCCTCTTCTAAAAAGACGGCTAGCTCCGAAAAATCAGAAACAGCCCAAACAGGTACAAAGGGATTTGAAACAAAAAGCCCCACTAATTTGTCAGTAGACATCTCTGTAGACAATATTCCTGGTCCGGCCTTTATGGTTAATAACAACTTTGAGCTGACCTGGTGGAATGAAAAAGCTGCAGGCACCTTCTTTGAATTGGATGACGTAGTAGATAGAGATATCGCTGCACGAAACGTATTTCACTTACTGCTCAATAGAGAGCAAGCTCATAGCTTGGTGAACTTCCCTCAGTTGCTCGGCATTACCATGGGTGCCGCCAAGAAACGTATGAGCTTAAAAGCCGTATCTCGTGTATATCCGCTGCTAGAGTCAGAAGATATTCAGTTGATGAGTAAGCTGTACGACGCTGTTGACGCCATTGGCGACGAGGATATCCTGCATCACACCTTTGACATCAACGATATGGATGGAAAAGAGAAGACCTACACTCTTTATGTATGCTTCTTTGGTGAAGGCGTATTTTTCAGCTTCTTACCAGCAGACGAAGATTCATCAGCCCTGCTCCACCTGCTGTCTCAGCGGAATGAAGTCGTAAATTCAATTTTGAAAAAGCGGCGCCCTTTCCTTACCAATTTGGTAACTATGGTTGCCGACCTGCAAAGCTCAATGAATATCTGTTCTGAGCTTCCTGCCGAGGGATATTTCGAACTGATTAATGGTATCTGGCAAGGTGCCGAACCGATCTTTAAACGCTACAAAGCAACACACGGCAAGCATGTTGGCGACGGCATGGTCTATTACTTCCTGCCTCAGCCAGACAGCGACTACGTTGTTAACTCTCTGTGCTGCGCCTACGAACTTAAAGCTTTGATGGCCAAAATGACTAAAGATTGGCAGGCTCGTAAAAACTGGGGTCACGAACTTAAGCTAAATATCGGGTTAAACGAAGGTCAAGAATGGTTTGGTACCTACCACGCCGGCACTCATATCGAGTTTACGGTACTCGGCGACACTATTAACCACGCCGCTCGACTAAGTGATTTTGCTCGTGAGGGCGCTATTTGGGCAACTAAAGGTATGCTCAGCAAGCTTAAGCGCGAGGCGCGTCAAAACGTGCGTTACGGTATATACATGCCGAGCGTAGTGAATAAAGGCGTACTTTCACCTGACTTATTTGCAAGGATATCCAGCTTAATAGACCTGGAAGAAGGTAAGCACTGCAAGTTTAAGGATATTGCTGCCCTGCCAGTGGCTGAAGTTGTAGATGTGGTAATTCCAGACAATATGTAGAGCGGACTGATAGAGCGCAGCTAACTCTAACCCAAATTCTAACTACGCCGCCAACTGGTACCTTCTCGGGAATCGTCTAACTGCACGCCCTGCTCTGCTAAATCTTTGCGAATTTGATCCGCTTTAGCATAATCCTTATCCAGCTTAGCCTGGGCCCTGCTCGCAATTAACCGCTCAATTTCCTCAGCACTAATATCTTCAGCTGTGCCCGATTGCAGAAACTCATCTGCATCCTCTTGTAATACACCCAGAATTTCTCCAAACCCACGCAATTCAGCAACTAGAGAGCTAGCTAGGTCAATGTCACCCGCTAGCTTAGCCGCGTTAATTTGATTAACCAGTTCATACATTGAAGAAATTGCTTCACGGGAATTAAAGTCGTCAGACATCGCAGCAATAAAGGATTCATAGACATTTGATTGACTTAGGTCAGACAGTTCAACCCTCGGGACATCACGCATAGCGTGATAAAAACGCTCTAAACCGTTCTGCGCTTCGTGCAGATTATCTTCCGAATAGTTGATAGGGCTGCGGTAATGGCTGGATATAAGGAAGAAACGAACCACTTCGGACTGATATTTGGCCAGAACGTCCTGAATGGTGAAGAAGTTATTGAGGGACTTAGACATCTTGTCGCCGTCGATACGCAAGGGACCCGCGTGTACCCAGTATTTGGCAAAGTCGCAGCCATTTGCGGCTTCTGACTGAGCGATTTCATTCTCGTGGTGAGGAAACTGCAGATCCTCGCCTCCCCCGTGTATATCAAAGGTTTCTCCCAAACTGTCTTTAGACATAGCTGAACATTCGATATGCCAACCAGGGCGGCCATACCCCAGCACAGAGGGCCAACCCACCTGATCTGCCGCTGCGGCCTTCCACAGCACAAAGTCTCTGGGATCTTCCTTTAGCTTTTCGATCTCAATACGCGCGCCGGCCAGTAATTCATCCGGTTTTTTACCAGAGAGTTTGCCGTATTCAGCAAAATGACTTACACGATAGTACACATCGCCGTTATCCGCCTTGTAGGCGTAGTCTTTCTCTATTAACTGCTCAATCATTGTGACGATATGAGCTATATGTTCGGTGGCTTTTGGCTCCATATCGGGACTGAGCATGCCAAGATTGGCGAAATCTTCCTGCATCGCCGCTATATAGCGCTCTGTAAGCAGCTCACAGCTTTCATTCCGCTCTGCTGCCCTGGCAATAATCTTGTCGTCTACATCCGTAATATTGCGAACATAGGTGACTTTCCAGCCCATATAGCGCAGAAATCGCGTTATCAAATCAAAGCTTACGAACGCCCTGCCGTGCCCAATATGACAAAGGTCATAAACCGTCATGCCGCACACATACATTTTTATCTCGCCCGGGGTTAGAGGAACAAACTCTTCTTTGCTTCGGGATAGGGTATTGTAAACGTTAAATTTCATTTATTAATCAATAGTTTGTATGTTAATTCTAAAGCAACCTCTATGAACTAAACTTGCCTTGGCTATCGCGTAATCCAATGGTTTGATTGAAAACCAAGCCCTCAGAACCACTATCTCGGCAAAAGTAACCCTGACGCTCAAATTGGTAGGCGCTACCTACTTCTGCATTAACCAGCGAAGCCTCGGCATAGCAGCCTTTTAGCTCAGCCAAAGAATCAGGATTCAGCTGACCCATAAAGTCTGCACCTCCTGTGCCCGGGGCCTCATGCACAAATAAGCGGTCATAAAGATTTATTGAACAGGGAACTGCCGACTTACTGTCCACCCAGTGAATTACGCCTTTAGCGCGTATACCGTCTTCGGGGTCGTTACCGACGGTGTTTTCAATAATACGGGCACGTACCTCAAGGATATTGCCCTCAGCATCCTTAATCGCTTCATCCGCCTCAATAATATAGGCATTGCGCAGGCGAGTACGCTTGCCAATAACCAATCGTTTGTACTTTTTATTGGCTTCTTCGCGGAAATCTTCCTGCTCAATCCATATCTCTCGGGAGAATGGCATCTCACGGGACCCTATATCATCACGCTGGGGATGGTATGAACCCGTCATAACTTCGGTCTTATCCTCTGGATAGTTGGTTAAAACCACCTTTAATGGCCTTAGAACACACATAGAACGCGGTGCACTCTTGTCCAGCTCATCACGTATGCTGAATTCCAGCATTCCTAGATCGACCACAGAGTCCGACCGGGTTACCCCAGCCATATCGCAGAGACGGCGAATCGCTGTAGGCGTATAGCCACGTCGGCGCAGTCCAGCAATGGTTGGCATGCGCGGGTCATCCCAGCCATCCACCGCGCCATTGTCTACAAGGGCTTTAAGTTTACGCTTAGAAGTAATGGTGTAGTTCAGGTTCAGTCGCGCAAATTCGTATTGGCGTGGCTGATTTGGTACCGGCATATTTTCCAGGAACCATTCATAGAGCGGTTTATGGTCCTGAAACTCGAGCGTGCACATGGAATGAGTCACACCTTCAATAGAATCTTCCTGACCGTGAGCAAAATCATAGGTCGGATATATTTTCCAGGTATCGCCGGTATTCTGATGACTGATATGGCGGATACGGTACAAAACCGGATCGCGCATATTCATATTGCCCGAGGCCATATCAATCTTAGCGCGCAAAGACGCCGAACCTTCTGGCATATCGCCATTTTTCATTTGTTCCAGCAAAAGCAAACTCTCTTCAGCGGGCCTGTCGCGATAGGGGCTATTTTTACCGGGGTGGGTAAAGTCGCCTCGGTAATCACGGGCCTCTTCAGCTGAAAGCTCACATACATAGGCATTGCCTTCGCGTATCAAGTGCTGTGCCCAATCGTATAATTGATCGAAGTAGTTGGAAGCAAACTTGGGTTCTCCCTCCCACTCAAAGCCTAACCAGGCAATATCTTCCAGAATAGCGTCAACGTATTCCTGAGACTCTTTCTCTGGATTGGTATCGTCAAAGCGCAGGTTACATTTGCCGCCAAACTCTTCCGCCAAACCAAAATTAAGGCAAATAGCTTTAGCGTGGCCGATATGCAGATAGCCGTTTGGCTCCGGAGGAAAACGGGTAACCAGCTGCTGCGTTTTTCCGCTCTGAATATCTTCGGAAATAAGATTTTGCAGAAAATTTGTGGGTTTATCCGTTGAGGACATCAATAACTCGTTTGGAGGTCTGTAAAAGCCGCGTATTATACGTGCCTTTAGCCTATAACCCACTCTAGATATAAACAGGATTTATCTATGATTTTAATGACCACATCTCTCGGCCCCATTCATATTGAACTGGACCACGAAAACGCCCCTATTTCCGCGGCCAACTTTGAAGCTCTTGTTAGCGATGGCTTTTACGACGGACTAATTTTTCACCGGGTTATAGATAACTTTATGATCCAGGGCGGCGGCATGAACGCCGATATGCAAGAAAAGCCAGCTGGCAACCCTATTCAAAACGAAGCCGACAACGGACTAAAGAATGTTCGCGGAAGTTTAGCAATGGCGCGAACTTCAGATCCTCATTCTGCTTCTGCCCAGTTCTTTATCAATCTTTCCGACAACGCTTTTCTAGACCACACATCTAAAGATATGCAGGGCTGGGGTTATGCCGTATTTGGGAAGGTTTCCGAAGGCATGGATGTTGTAGATGCAATTCGTGCCGTGGCAACGGGCAATAAGGGCGGCCACCAAGACGTCCCTGTAGAAACTATCAGTATCGTATCCGCAACTGTCGTATAACTTTATGACTGATATTTTTATCTCCGACCTACACCTCTCCGACGAGCGTCCGGAGATCTATAGAGCTTTTTGTCGTTTCCTGCACGATTTAGGAGACGAAGTTCAGCAGCTTTATATCTTGGGCGACTTATTTGAGGTCTGGGTAGGAGATGACGACCAGAGCGTGCTTGGGCTCAAGGTAGTAGCTGAGTTACGACTTCTAGCCCAACGACGCATTCGGGTTTTCTTTCAGGCCGGCAATAGGGATTTTATGCTGGGTAAAAACTTTGCCAAGGCAGCAGATATCGAACTACTGCCGGATTACCACATCTACGAGCAGGGAGATCGCCGTATATTGCTAATGCACGGCGATCTGCTCTGTACAGATGACCTGCCCTACCAAAAGTATCGAAAGCGGATTCAGAACCCTTTCGTGAAAGGTTTCGCCAAAGCCCTGCCCTTATCTGTCCGCAAGAAAATTGGTGGCGACTTACGTGACCAAAGCCAAAACAAGAAGAACCAAAAGAGCATGGAAATTATGAATGTAACGCAATCGAGCGTTGCGGACACTATGGATCGATTTAAAGTAACCACCATGATTCACGGTCATACTCACCGACCTAATGTGCATAGCTTTGAAATGAAAGGCGAAGAACATAAACGCTATGTTCTGGGAGATTGGCACGACAAGCTTTGGTGGATAACTTCTGATGGGAGCGAGCTTTCCCTGAACTCAGAAGCAATTATCTAATAAAGTAGTTCTGACGACTCTCCAATTGTCGCTATTCATATTGACCGACATATTTGCGGTAGTAGCCGCAGGTATTGTGATAAAAATTCATTGGCACAGCTTCACTAAAGAAGCACTGGCAGCAAATTTCAGTTTTCTGGCAAATCTAGATTAGTATGGTTGCTGGCAGCAACCATAGGGGGAACTATGTCGCGCCAATTCAAACCACTTTATTTGATTGTCTTTTGCGCGCTGCTCTGTGCATCGCCCAGCTATGCTCATCACGGCAAAGGCATTTTTGACCTCAACTCCATCATTACCCTGCAGGGAACTGTTAGCCGCTATGTATGGCGCAATCCCCATGTATACGTTTATATAGAAGCGCCGAATGAATCCGGACAAAATGCGGAATGGCAACTCGAGGGAGACCCAACACCCATTATGTCCAGAAGCGGGTGGACTGAAACAGCTTTAAAAACCGGCGATCAAGTAAGTGTGCGTATGTATCACGACAAAAACCCCCGCAAAGCACATGGACTGATAGTTTCTCTTACCACTCCCGATGGATTGGTTTTAGAACCCAGGTCAGGCGGCCGTACCTCCCAAGTTGGAGCAACTAGCATCGCCGGGATCTGGGATGCACTCTTAGATTACGAAACCCGGCGCTTTAACTATGGCGAGTTAACGGAAAAAGGCGCTGCCGCTCAAGCAGCTTTCATAGGGGCAGACGACCCGGTTTCTGACTGTATCCCCTACCCCTTGCCCATGATCGTGGCTGCCCCCTACCTCTATAAGATCGAAATTCTAGAAGACCGGGTATTGATGGAAAGTGAAGTGTTCAGTGTCGTTCGAACTTTCTACATGGATGGCCGTGAACACCCGGAAAATGGTGAGCACACAAATCAGGGCCATTCCATTGCCTGGTGGGAAGACGAGGTATTGGTGGTTGATACTGTTCTTTACGAAGACAATCGCTTGGGAAACCAATTTGGTATTCCTGGCGGAATGCAGAAGCATTCAGTGGAAAGGTATGAATTGAGTGAAAATGGCACTCAACTCAAAGTGGATTACATTATTGAAGACCCCGAATATTTAGCCGAGCCATTGACGGGCGGTGTTGTTTGGGACTACGCCAGCACTAGAGAATTTATGCCCTTCGAGTGCAATATCGAAAACGCGCAGCTCTACGAGGTGGAGTAAGACCAGTGTATGGCCTTTATGGGGGATAAATTAAAAAGGGGCTTACGCCCCTTTATTGTTTCTACTCTGTAAATTCTATATTTCTACAGAGGCTGATTCGACCACTCCATTTTCATCGAAATGGGGACGAAAGGTTGCGCCGGATATTATCCCTATTGTGTTCTGCTGCGCGGGCCTATTGTTGCGACTAGCACCGCTACGAACTTCAACGTTCTCGGCCTTGCCATCTGATTTAATGCTAAAACCATAGGTCATTCCGTTGGTAGTAATTGGGGTTGGCGCAGCTCCAGGAAATGAGGTGGATAAAGAAGGTACAACAGTGGTTGTTGCAAACAAACGCTGGGCCCAAGCTCCTGCGCCCGGGTCCATATTATTAGCCAGTAATTGATACGCCTCGCTATAATAATCCATGGCAACATCCCCCTCACCTCCGTAGAGGTGATAGTCCCCTATATGAGCCTTAGCTTCTGCCTCGTCCAACAGGTATTGGTTAACTCTGCATATTTCGGCAACCTGGTTTAATGCGAGCCCGATAGCTTCCCAATGCGCTGTGGTTTCCTGGGTTTTAGCAAATGCCTGACTGTCCAGATAATCCCGGCTAGGCACGTCTACATAACTACAATCCAAAGAGCCACCTCTATCTTCAGAATCGACGCAAACCTCTTCTTTGATAACTTCTGGACCAGAACCATTGTAAGAATCAACAGGTTTTTTTGTCGCCAACTGGAACAGGTGATATTCGGTCATTGCCTTAGCGTAGAGCGGATCTATTAGGTCGGAGGCATTTGCACCCTGCTGCTCTGAGATATCCTCAATAAGCCCGGTAAAGAACCCAGAGGCATCATTTATAACTTCGTCAGCGTCCTTACTTAATAGTTGGCTTCTGTAAGCCTGGATTATCCAATCCCCGAGAGCCTTTGCCATAGCAAGAGCTTGTCGGCTTCCCGCCCCATATTCATCCTGATAGGCCAGATATAACTGATGATATTCCCCATCGACTGCATCCCAGTTTTGGGACGCCATATTTTTACCAAGAGAATCAGTAATCGCGGCTATTTCCTCGGCATCTGAATAGGTATTTGTACTTAGGCAAAGCATTAAAGCTAAGCCGGCAACCAAGGTATAAATTTTCCGTATCAATATCATGAAACAAGATCTCCCATCTAGTTAGATATAAAAAAGACCGCGGCCAGACAGCCGCAGTCTTCAATTCCCTATAATTATCCTTGAGAACCTTCAGGCAAAGCCAAAAACGAACACAAGTGTAATAAAAAATTCACTTTTCCTGCACAAAGGCATTTGCCAGAAAGATTATGGATCGCGAGAAAATCTCTCAGCACTATCAAGCTCACATTCAAATTCAAACATTGGCTCATCGTCGGCGACACGCTTCAAAACAACTAGCTGCTCATAGGGCTGCGTTAGATATACCGGGTCTTCAACTCGAAAATTAATATTTAGAGTATTACCCCCATTAGTTATGGAGTATCTCTCTATTATTGTTTTCTCCGCGCTAGATGGAACATCAACACCCACCTGTGCTGCAAGGGCCAACCCCCAGCGAGAAGCCTGATAACCACTGCTTTCAATAACGACTTCATTGCCATCTTTGCGGCCTTTTACCAGCCCGAATACCCCACCGGGATCGCCCGCTGCTGTCTCTCCATTCAAAGGCACAGTTCTTACTAATGCGTAGTGCTCAAAACGAAAAACTACTTGTTCATCCGTTATCTGAATGTCAGCCAGAAAAGGTGCGTATAAAATTCCCGGGATACTGCTGGTTTCACATGTGTTTGCCGGAGATAGTTGCGGGTCATAGTTGTCCCAAGCTAATTGACCTTGGACAGAAAGCGACATCGGAGCTTCACTTAATCTTTTAGGGTAAGGCACTTGCCAGCGGCCGCGCATTGACTCTATATCATTAGACTCAGACTCAAACTCCGCTGCTACTTCCACAGTTAGATCAGGGGGTCGTCCATAGGTTTCGCCACTTTCTGTCACAAACCCATTACCAAATACCAAAGGATTACCAGCACGCCTATTTGGCCATGCAACCACTCTAAGGGTATCCCCAGCATTAAAAGTATTTCTCCGAATGCCCATTCGCTGAAGATGTGCTGAGGCGGCGGCTTCTATCTGCCACTGCACTGTCTGCCCGTCTGCACCTTCCACATCAAGCAACATTTCCGAATGGGGGCTTCGCAATTTGAAATCGACAACAGTACCCACAAGCTCAATCGCCCCACTAACATCGTAGTGGGTAGCAAAAGAGTGATGGGCGGAGACATGTGATGAATAACTGACCGCAAGCGAAACCACTAGAGCAAAGACCTTCAGCCTACTCAATAAGTAAAAACTCATTCATATTCCCCCGAAAATTAGATTTATAAATTCATTTCTATGGATTTAAACCCATTTGCTGACCAATTAATATATATGGCTATTATTGGTGACTAGCTAGGAACGCCACTGTGAAACCTGAACTCTGCGCTCTTAGCGGAAATCAATTCGCGATCGATTTCCAGAAACATCGCTGTACGCCCATTAATTGGCTCGTCTGAACTAGCTCTGGCGAGAGCTAAGTAATCTTGAAAGTGCCTTGCTTCCGACTTCAGTAATCCCTGATAGAAGTCCTTTAGTTCGTCATCTAGGTGCGGTGCTAGACTGGCAAAGCGCTCGCAAGAACGAGCCTCTATAATGGCACCGACGATTAGGGTATCTACCAATTTCCCCGGTTCAGATTTACTTACATGCTTCATAAGCCCGCCGGCATAATCAGAGGCGGTAATAAAGACGTAAGGGATATCGCGTTTTTTGAGAATGGCTACAACCTGCTCAAAATGTCTTAATTCCTCTCTGGCTAAGCGAGACATCTTATTCAGCAGTTGAAAGTTTTCAGTGTAGCGATACATTAAATTAAGGGCCGTGGAAGCTGCCTTCTTCTCACAATTGGCATGATCTATAAGGAGAGTGGGGATATTGGTCAATGCAATTTCAACCCATGCATCGGGCGTCCTGCAGGGAAGAAACTCCATGACAGGCTGCAGCAATTTATCTATATCGGATGACATTGTCATTTAGGGCTGGTTCAACTGAGTACAACTAGGTTCATGCTGAAAGTTCGAACCGTCAATAATGTTTAAAGCCCTGCCAGTATCTACTAGCAGGGCTTTAAAAACAGTGTAAGCCACCCGAATTCTAGCCAACAATTCTCAGACGCTGCACATCTACACTCAACTCTTCAGTGGGTGGTGCGAAGTCAGTAAGCTTGATGCCCTTAACCGCATCCTTGTACTCATCAAGTGTTGGCGTACGACCGAGAATAGAAGAAAGCACTACTACAGGTGTGGATGCCAATAAAGACTCGCCTCGCTTCACGTCGGAATCTTCAACAACACGCCCTTGGAACAAACGGGTTGAGGTGGCCATTACGGTATCGCCCTTCTCAGCTTTTTCCTGATTACCCATGCAAAGATTACAGCCCGGGCGCTCCAAATACATGATGTTTTCGTACTCGGTACGAGCCGCTTCTTTTGGGTGGTCGTCGTTAAACTCAAAACCGGAGTATTTGCTTAGAACCTCCCAATCGCCCTCTTCCTTAAGCTCATCAACTATGTTGTAAGTTGGAGGCGCAATCACCAAAGGCGCTTTGAATTCTACGCTGCCCTTTTGCTCTTCGATGTTTTTCAGCATATGGGAAATAATTTTCATATCCCCTTTATGCACCATGCAAGATCCAACAAAGGCAAGGTCAACTATCTTCTTGCCGCCATAATAAGACACAGGACGGATGTCGTCGTGCGTGTATCGCTTGGAGACATCATCGTTGTTGACGTCTGGGTCAGCGATCATAGGCTCATTAATTTCATCAAGATCGACAACCACTTCAGCGTAGTAATTGGCGTTGCTGTCTGGTCTAAGCGCTGGTTTTTCGCCAGATCTGATTTCAGTGATGCGCTTGTCAGCGATATCAATCAAACCCTGAAGCATGTTGATTTTGTTATCCATGCCTTTGTCGATCATGATCTGAATGCGACTTTTCGCAATTTCCAAGGACCCAATCAGGGTCTCATCATTAGAAATACAGATAGAGGCTTTTGCCTTCATCTCAGCAGTCCAGTCAGTAAAGGTGAAGGCCTGATCAGAAAGTAATGTGCCGATATGCACTTCGATAATGCGACTCTGAAAGACGTTTTCGCCAAACTGCTTGAGCATTTGCGCCTGGGTTGCATGCACAACGTCACGGAAGTCCATATAGTCTTTCATGTGGCCTTTAAAGGTCACTTTGACAGACTCAGGGATTGGCATGGCGGACTCACCAGTAGCCAAGGCAAGCGCAACAGTCCCGGAATCCGCACCAAAAGCGACACCTTTTGACATTCTGGTGTGCGAATCTCCACCGATAATGACGGACCAGTCGTCAACAGTGATGTCGTTGAGTACCTTGTGAATCACATCAGTTAATGGAGCATAAACGCCTTTGGGATCACGACCCGTGACGAGGCCAAAGTCATTCATAAACTTCATAAGACGGGGAATATTCGCCTTTGATCTGCTGTCCCATACGGAAGCAGTGTGACAGCCAGACTGGTAGGCACCATCAACACTTGGCGAAATCACCATGGCGGCCATGGCTTCAAGTTCTTGAGAGGTCATCAAACCTGTGGTGTCTTGTGAGCCTACGATGTTCACTTTTACGCGAACATCTGAACCCGCGTGCAGTGCCGTTTTCGACTTAACGCCTAAAGCATTTTTATTGAAAATCTTTTCAACAGCAGTCAGTCCCTGACCTTCATGAGAAATTTCTTTTGAAGGGGCGAAAACCAAAGGAGCTTCAACGCCGAGGATTTCAGCAGCAAGCGTTTGCAGCTTCTTACCAAATACAACCGCGTAAGAACCGCCGGCTTTCATAAACTCGACTTTTTGCGGAGTAAAGGCTGAAGATACATCGGAGAGTTCCTCATCACCCTTGTAGAGTTTCTTCTCCTTAGTATTTATGGTCAATACAGTACCGGTTTCAACGGAATAGGCTTGCTCAAGAACCGTATCACCACTTTCGTCGAGCACAGGGTTACCGGCATCATCCAGTTCTTTTACCCAGTTTTTCAGGTCCAACCCGATACCACCGGTTACATCTACCGTGGTCAAAAAGATGGGAGAAATACCATTGGTACCCGCAACTACCGGGGCAATGTTTACAAAGGGCACATAGGGACTGCCTGGATGGCCCGCCCAAAGCGCAACATTGTTCACACCAGACATCCGTGATGAACCCACGCCCATGGTACCTTTGTCGGCAATCAGCATGACTTTTTTGCCGGGATGCCGGGCTTTCAAATCCAGAATTTCTTGTTGGGCTTCAGGGGAGATTAGACACTGACCATGTAACTCGCGGTCTGAACGAGAGTGCGCCTGATTACCCGGTGACAGAAGGTCAGTAGAGATATCACCTTCCGCTGCAATGTAGGTAACGACGTCAATTTTTTCATCAATATCAGGAAGCTTGGTGAAGAACTCCGCGTTGGCGTAGCTCTGAAGAAGGTCCTTGGCAATTGCATTGCCAGCCTTGTATGCAGCTTCCAGTTGGTCGGTATCCGCTTCGTAAAGGAATACCTGAGTTTTGAGGACTTCAGCTGCTGGCTCAGCTACAGCCATGTCGTCACTTAGTGCCAAATCCAGAAGCACCTCAACAGATGTGCCGCCCTTCATATGAGAAAGCAGCTCGTAAGCATAAGTCGGTGTGATCTCTTCTAGGACCGACTCGCCGAGAATGATTTCTTTTAGGAACTTGGCTTTTACGCCCGCCGCGCTGGTGGTTCCGGGAAGCGTGTTGTAGATAAAAAACTTAAGAGAATCTTTGCGATGCTCATTCTCCTTATCTTTGATTTGCTCAATAATTTCTGAAAGCAGTTCTGCGCTATCAATCGGCTTCGGATTAAGACCCAAATCCGTTTTGCGGGATTCTATTTCCCTTGTATATTCCAAGTAAAGGCTCATCAATTCCTCGTAGTAAAGTTACTAATTTAATGGGTGAATTATAGCAGTTATGGATCAGCGCTAGTTAGTGAAACTCCAAGAATTTATCCGATGATTAACTCTCTTTGCCCTCGGCAGAGCTCGAATCAGCGTATGCGGTATCCGGGGTATTCTATTGGGAAGAATGTTTTAGGAAATTATTCCCCTGCCCTCTGCCCGGGTTCATTGTCGCTATATGTAGCTTCCGTAGATAGAGCTCTACAAGGATAAAGGCAAATGGAATTAAAGAAGCAAAAAAGACCGGCAACCAGACAATCAATGACCAGTTTTTCTTGCCTCCAACTATCAACGAAAATACCAGATAAAGCATAAAAAGCAGACCATGCAGCATGCCCAATGCGTACACATAGTCGCGACTAATAATGCCAAAAGTGACACCCAGAATGATCAGATAGGAACAGCCTTCAAGGATGCTGATAAATCGGAAAGTAGTTAGCATTTTGCTTTTTATACGCCTTGTAGAATCGCGTTGCTCTTTTGAGTAAGTGTGGAGCGAGGGAATTATAACTATGCCCCCGATAGGGGGAACACTACTAAATCTGATCCAACCCCAAAGCCAAATCAGCCTTAATATCATCAATATGCTCAAGGCCAACTGCAATACGAATCAGATTCTCAGTAATGCCCGCAGCTGCACGCTCTTCATCGGTAATACGCCCATGAGTAGTGGTAGCTGGATGCACAATGGTGGTTTTAGCATCGCCCAGATTCGCGGTATGGCTAAGTAGCTGCGTGGAATCAATAACCTTCCAAGCTTCTTTTCGACCGCCCTTAACGCGAAAGGACAATACGCCCCCATAGGCTGACATCTGTTCGCTGGCAAGATCATGGCCTCGGTGGTTGGCTAATCCAGCGTAGAAAACATGTTCAACCGCTGGATGCCGTTCCAGCCAAGCCGCTAGGTTTTCCGCATTTTCACAATGGGCGCGCATACGCACAGAAAGTGTCTCTAAGCCTTTAAGAAATACCCAGGCATTGAAAGGGCTCATGCAAGGACCGCCAGAGCGCAAGAAACCCAAAACTTCTTCCATATCTTCTTTGCGGCCTAATACGGCACCGCCCAGGCACCTGCCCTGCCCGTCAATATATTTGGTGGCTGAGTGAATAACGATATCCGCGCCCAACAGTAATGGCTTCTGCAAGATCGGTGTGGCAAAGCAATTGTCCACAACCAAATAAGCATCATTGGATTTTGCCAATTTGGATAGCGCTGGAATATCCGCAACCTCACATATGGGGTTGGAGGGAGATTCCAGGAAAAACAATTTGGTGTTGTCCCGACAGGCAGCTTGCCAGTCATCAAGATCCGTTAAACCGACATAGGTAGTTTCTACGCCCATTTTGGCTAAGAACTTATTCAAAAGCACAGTGGTACTGCCAAAAACATCTCTTGAGCAGACAATATGATCTCCAGCCTGCAACAAGGCCATACAGGTACTCAAAATGGCGGCCATGCCTGAGGAAGTGGCAACACAGGCATCGGCCTGCTCCATTAGGGCTAATCGCTCCTCAAAGGCCTTTACGGTGGGGTTGGTATAACGACTGTACACATTCCCCTCATCTTCACCGGAAAAGCGCCCAGCCGCCTGCTCAGCGCTCTCAAAGAGATAACTGGAGGTCAAATACATAAGCTCAGAGTGTTCGCCTTGGTCAGAGCGGTCTATGCCGCCACGAATTGCCCAGGTTTGCGTCTGATATTTAGTTTTATCCGTCATTAGCTACTCAACTTCTTTCTTTTGCTTTCAGTTCTGCTCTTAAATCTAATCTTAACTGCTTTGGGCTCTTTGTTGCTCTAGGCAGCTAAACGCTCTGGGCTCTTAACCGCTCTGGGCAGTATCATTATAAAGGCCCACAGTTGCGGTTTCGCCTCCTAAGCCATCGCCTTCGCTGCGCACTGAATCTTTGCGCTTTTCTTCAATTGCGCCGAGATAGTCTGCATCGATATCGCCAGTAACATATTCGCCAGTGAATACTGAACATTCGAATTCTTTTACTTCTGGATTGCCCTCGCGAGAGGCATCTATAAGATCTTCCAAATCCTGGTATACCAACCAATCAACACCAATAAGCTCAGATATTTCTTCTTCTGTGCGCCCATGAGCAATCAACTCTTCCGGTGAGGGCATATCAATACCGTACACATTGGGGAATCTAACCGGCGGCGCCGCTGAAGCAAAGTACACTTTATTCGCGCCCGCTTCTCTCGCCATCTGGATTATTTGCGTGCAGGTAGTACCCCGAACAATGGAATCATCTACCAAGAGCACATTGCGGCCTTTAAATTCCGACTCGATGGCATTCAGCTTTTGTCGCACAGATTTTTTACGCACTGCTTGCCCCGGCATAATAAAGGTTCTGCCGATATAGCGATTTTTCATTAACCCTTCACGCAGTTTAATGCCCAACTTTTCCGCAAGTGCCTGAGCTGCAACCCGGCTTGTATCGGGAATGGGAATAACCACATCGATATCGTGATCTGGCCTTATTCTTTGAATCTTCTCGGCCAATTTTAGACCCTGACGAAGGCGGGTTTTGTACATATGGATTCCGTCTATGGTGGAATCCGGCCGCGCCAAATAAACATGTTCAAAAATACAGGGCACTGGCCGCGCATTCTCGGCGCAAATCTGACGATGCATCTGAAACTGGCTATCAATATATATGGCTTCGCCGGGGGCAACATCTCCCAGTGAATCGAATCCGAGTACCGCGAGAGCCGAAGATTCAGAGGCGAGCATATATTCAACAACGCCCTTACGCTTTCTCGAGCCAAAGACTAGTGGCCGTATGCCCATGGGATCTCTAAAGCCCAAAAGCCCATGCCCGGCAATAAGTGCCACGCATGCATAAGCGCCGGAGCAGCGCTCGTGCAGCTTAGTAACTGCAGCAAACATATCTTCGGCTGTCGGGCTAAGGCTATCTGCTTTATCCAGCTCGTGAGCCAATACATTAAGAATCACTTCCGAGTCGGAATCGGTATTCAAATGTCTTTTATCGGTCTTGTAGAGCAGTGAGCTCAGCTTTGCGGAATTAACCAGATTACCGTTATGTGCCAGGCTAATTCCATAGGGAGAGTTCACGTAAAAAGGCTGCGCCAGAGCGGGACCAGAACTTCCCGATGTCGGGTATCTGACATGGCCAATACCGTAGTTACCGGTGAGATTCTCCATATCCCGCGATCGGAAAACACTGCGCACTAGGCCGAGTCCCTTTTTCTGGAATAGATGGCCGTCTTGGCAGGTAACTATGCCGGCAGCATCCTGACCGCGGTGCTGCAATACGGTGAGGGCATCGTATAGTTCGGTATTGACGTTTTGTTGACTATAAAGCCCAACGATTCCGCACATTTATTCTGTCTCTGTAAAGAAGCCAACTATCCATGAAGAGAGTGAGCCAAGCACTTCCATTGCCCAACTTTCAAAAGCTAAAAACTCCGGAATCAAAAAGGAACCTGTCCACCAGCCCGCCTCTTCTACCGGTGCCATCGCTGGCAAGAATATTAGTATAGCCAGCACGATAATTAATCCTCGGGCCAAGCCAAATACTGAACCCAAAGTTCGATCAGCACCACTTAAACCTGTTGCATGAGCCAATTTACTCAATAGATGTGAAACTAACCCGCCACAGACTAGTACAAGTATGAATATGCAGGCACCGCCGGCTAAATCAAGAACAACAGGGCCAAGTTCTGGATCAAGAGGCAGAAGTTGCCCAACTTGGGATCTAAAAAGGAAGGATAGTAACAGCGCAGCTCCCCAAGTTGCGAGGGAGAACACCTCTTTAATAAAGCCGCGAAGCAGTCCCCCCGACGCAGATATGATCAGGGCGATCAAGATAGCGATATCTGCTCCGGTCATAGGAATTCTGTGCGTGATTCTGAGGATTTATATTGTAGCAAAGGCTGTTGCTTAGGGCTCAAATTTTAGCAGTATGGCTTCGTTACCTGTTTGACTACTTAGCTGGTTGAACGTACGTCGGGCTTCGCTCGGATCGATCACCGGGCCTACATAGACCTTATAAAGGTCTGGCGCCTCGTTGAATGAAGGCGTTAGACGAACATAGGCGTCATATCCCTCAGTGATAAGTTCATCTTTAAGGGACTCAGCGTTATCGGTAAGGGCAAAACTGCCAAGTTGGATCACCCAAGCCTGGGGCAACCCGGATTCATTCAAAATACCTTCGGAGATATCGTCGATATCTATTTGATCCGTATCTTCATTGGGATTAAACAGCTCGTGCAGCGCGATCTCCTGCACCTCGAATGGAGCCGACGGATCAACAATGTTCAGCGGGTCTACCTGAACTCGCTGTACAGGAATTACCGAATCCCTGCTGATTTCAAATTCAGTCTTCGAATTGAACAGCAGTGGATAAAATATCAGTCCCAGGCAAAGTATTACCAGGGTTCCGATTAGGCGTTCTTTTAAGGGTGGTCTGGCCAAGAATATGTCCTTTTTTGGAAGTTAACTAAGAGCCAAAAGCGCTTTAACTTCCGGTTGTTCAAGAATTGCCGATACCGTATAAAAAGAACCGGTAACCAGCAAGGGGCATTGCTCACTTTTGGAAAGAAAAATATCTTTCCACTGAGAATTATTCAGAACATCCAACATTTCAATATTCTCAACCTCATATTTTCTCAGTTTCTCAGCGACCATCGAGACAGGCAGGGCCCTGGAATTATCCAACTGCAGTAATTTCCAGTTGTTTGCTACTGGAAACAACAGATCTATTGCTGCCGAATAATCCTTGTCTGACATCATGGCAAATATCAGCTCAACTTTATCTATACCTTCCTGTTTAAGCTTCTCTACCAAATATGCTAACGCCATTGGATTGTGCGCGACATCAAGGATCACCTGCCTGGAGCCAATATTGAGCTTTTGGTATCGACCGGGCATTTGGGATGTCGTTGCGGCCTTACCTGCAGTAGGTAGATCATCGCCAGGCCAGAGTAGATGGAATGCCATCAGTGCGCCACCAATACTATTGGGGTGCAGCAACGGCTGATCAAGGGCGAAATCTTGTTGGCCAATTGTTAGGCGATAGTTCGAGCTCCCGCTCTGAATTAGCTGAAACTCCCTACCCCAGCTATACAGTTCAACACCTAGTTGCGCCGCGATTCTACTGACTGTCTGAGGCATATCGGGTGCCGATAACACTAAAGGTTTAGCTTTTCTAATTACGCCGCATTTCTCGTAGGCAATGGATTCGATGTCGTCGCCCAACCAATCCATGTGATCCATGCCTATGGCGGTTAAGACCACAATATCTGCATCAATCAGGTTTACCGAATCTAGGCGACCGCCCAAGCCTACTTCCAAAATCAAAAGATCTGGCCGCTGTTTTTCAGCTATACAAAGCGCAGCAAGTGTCGCGAACTCGAAATAAGTTAGAAAGATAGAATTTTGAACTTCAGCTATTTCGCGAAATGCCCGAACCAAGTCTTGGTCGGCAACTGGGACGCCCTGAACCTGTATTCGTTCGTTGTATTGCAATATGTGAGGCGAGCTGTAGGCGATAACGGTTTTACCCGCAGCCAGCGCCGCGGCCTGCAGTGCCGTAAGGCAGGAGCCTTTACCATTGGTACCAGCAATGGTAACTACTTTGGTGGACTTATTAAGAGCGGGTAGTCGCGAGTAGACCTCCCGAATACGATCAAGGCCTAACTCAATTTTTGTGGGGTCTAGTTCTTCTAGCCAGGCTAGCCAGTCGGCCAACAGATCGGATGTGGGCTGCACAGGACGATCTGCTAACATTTAACCAATGGCTTGGCGTATCTCAACAAGGTAAGGTTTAAGTTGGCTAACAACCTGCTCTTCAGATTCACACTGGCCAAGAATATCCACTATTGCACTACCAATAACAATTCCATCGGCATAGTCCGAAACCGCCGCTGCAGCCTCTGCTGTTTTAATGCCAAAGCCAACGCAAACCGGAAGGCTGGAGCAACCGCGAATTTGTTTTACCCGTCCTTTCACTTCCTCTACATCTAACTTGGCAGATCCGGTAACGCCCTTTAGCGATACGTAGTAGAGAAACCCACTGGCCATATCCGCAATGGACTGCATACGCTCATCAGAGGTGGTTGGTGCAATCAAAAATATATTCACCAAACCATACTGTTTAAAAATAGGCGTATAGCTGCCCGCTTCTTCCGGCGGTAAATCAACCGTAAGGGCACCGTCGACGCCAGCCTCTGCTGCTTGTTGCGCAAAGCTTTCTATGCCCATCCACTCAATAGGATTGGTATAGCCCATAAGCACAATAGGAGTATCAGAATCAGTACTTCTAAAGACTGAAATAAGCTGAAAGATCTTCTTTAGGCTGGTTTTGTTAGCCAGAGCCCGCTCGTGACCCCGCTGAATGGAGGGACCCTCGGCGGAAGGATCAGAAAAAGGAACTCCAATCTCAATAATATCCACGCCGGACTCGACCATACAATGCATCGCTGCAAGGGTTGATTCCAGATTTGGATCCCCGGCCACCAAATAGGCTACCAGTGCTTTTTTATTTTCAGAGCCAAGTGCCGCCAATCGACTGTCTATTCTGTTAGCTTTAAGTGTATTCATGAGTCAATATCGATGTTTTCGATAGCCGCGATTGTTTGAATATCTTTGTCGCCACGGCCGGAAAGGTTAATCACCACTATTTTGTCTTTAGGCATAGTCGCTGCGAGCTTCAATCCATAGGCAACCGCATGACTGGACTCAAGCGCAGGAATTATCCCTTCTTTGCGGGTGGTTAAATGGAAGGCTTCTAGTGCCTCATCGTCATTAATAGTCACATAGTCGACGCGACCAATATCTTTTAACCAGGAATGCTCAGGGCCAACGCCAGGATAATCTAATCCGGCCGACACAGAATGAGTTTCAATAATTTGGCCATCATCATCGGCCATAACGTAAGTTTTATTACCGTGCAAAACACCGGGTTTGCCCGCCGTCAAAGGTGCAGCATGACGCCCGGTTTCGACACCATCACCACCTGCTTCAACACCGTACATAGCTACGCTCTCGTCCTCTAAAAACGGATAGAACAAACCGATAGCGTTAGACCCACCGCCAACACAGGCCACCAATGCGTCCGGTAGGCGATTCTCCATTTCAAGACATTGCGCTCTGGCTTCACGACCAATTATTGATTGGAAGTCACGCACCAACAAAGGATATGGGTGTGGGCCAGCAACCGTGCCTATTATGTAGAAGGTATCGTCAACATTGGTTACCCAGTCTCTTAGCGCTTCGTTCAATGCGTCCTTAAGTGTTCTAGAACCTGAAGTAACTGGCACCACTTTGGCTCCTAGTAACTTCATACGAAAAACATTAGGGGCCTGACGCGCGATATCGTCCGCTCCCATATAAACCAAACATTCAAGGCCAAGGCGCGCGGCGATTGTGGCACTTGCCACGCCATGCTGCCCGGCTCCGGTTTCAGCGATTATCCGTTTCTTACCCGTGTGCTTAGCTAATAGTGCCTGACCAATTGTATTGTTTATCTTGTGCGCGCCGGTGTGATTTAAATCTTCACGTTTCAAATAAATCTTCGCGCCGCCTGCATATTCCGTAAGCCGTTCCGCCAAATATAATGGCGAAGGTCGACCCACATAATGCGTCAGATCACGGTCCATTTCGGCAATAAAATCAGGGTCGTCTTTCAACTCGGAGTAAATACGATCTAATTCATCGAGTGCGTGCGTAAGGGTTTCGGCAACATAACGGCCGCCGTAAATACCGAAGCGTCCATCTTCATCCGGAAATTGACGGAACTGAGAATTACTTGTTTTATCTGAAGACATGAGAACCTATAAACTTAATCAAACTATCCACAAAGGTGGATTAGCCATTGCTATTTTGAGCAGCATTCACTTGGGAAACAAAGGCGCGCATTCTATCAGCATCTTTGACCGCCGGGGATGATTCCACGCAACTACTAACATCAACTGCATACGGCCCGAGAGCCTGAATACTTTCGGCAACATTGTCAGGGGTTAAACCACCAGCAAGAATCAAGAGTTTACTGATTTCTGGAACCAAAGACCAATCGAAAGTCTCGCCGGTGCCCCCCATTGCTTTTGAACTATAGCTGTCCAATAACAAGCCACTCGCATTTACATGATCGGACTCTGCAGATAAAACATCCTCGCCAGACTGCACACGAACCGCTTTTAAATAGGGCAACCCAAAGCTTTCGCAAAAAGCAGCTTCTTCGTCGCCGTGAAATTGCAAGATATCAATATTCACATCTGCTAAGACTTCGCACACTTGCTCTGCTGTTGGATTAACAAACAAGCCTACGCTCTGAGTAAATGGACCCGTTGTATCAGCGATCTTTGCAGCAGCCTCTATGGAAACAAATCGCGGACTTTCTGGAACGAATACCAAGCCAATAGCGTCCACGCCAAGGTCTTGTGCCACAGAGGCATATTCCGGCTTACAGATTCCACAAATTTTGATTCGTGTGCGCATAGTTGTGCTTGAGCCCATCGCTATATCAAGGTCTAAGCCAGAGCGCGTTATCTGGCTCTGGCAGTTTAAATTCTGGCGGGTATTCTACCTCAGTCAAATATAATCCATTAGGTGCAGCTGCTGAGGGAGCCAACTTTCTATCCAGACCACGAAATATTACTTCAAAGTCTGCGACGCTTAACTCCCTTTTACCTACAGGTATTAGAGCTCCTACCAGGTTTCTAACCATATGCAGCAAAAAAGCATTGGCGCGTATTTCAAATTGAATTACTTGCCCAATTTTATCAATATTCACAAACTCAACCTGCCGAATGGGGCTCTTTGCTTGGCAGTTTGCGCCGCGAAAGGCCGAAAAATCATGCTTCCCTATCAACCGGTCCATAGCTTGCTGCATCTTGGCTATATCTAAATCATCGACCCTAACTAGCGTAATGGCCTGCGGGCTGATGGCTGTGCGCTGCTTGTTGCATAGAAGCAGGTATCTATAGGTTCGAGCGACCGCGGAAAATCTTGCGTGGAACTCTTCTGGTACCGGCTTTGCCCAACGAATACAGATATCGGTAGGTAGTTGGGAATTTGCCCCACTCACCCAATTGAATTCGGTGCGAGAGTTTGCCGACTCAAAATGAATAATTTGCCCTGTGGCATGCACTCCGGTATCCGTTCGACCAGCACAAATAACCTTTATTTCATGGTCGGCAACTTTACTTAGCGCTTTTTCAACTTGTTCCTGAACTGATGGACTATGGATTTGGCGCTGCCAACCGCAATAGTTGGCGCCATCATATTCCACACAGGCTGCATACCTTTGCACAGGGGACTCTTCGGCAACGATATTTTGTAGATTTTTCTTATCCAATGGTTTTTTCTGTTCCTAAATAGATAAAGGCCAAGATTTGCGTCTGAGCCCTTACCTGATTGAAATGCCTAATCGAAATGGACTAGGTGCTATCCCATTTTTTCAATCAATTCGTTTGCTCGTGCTTGGAAAGATTCGTCGCCTTCGCGAATTACCTCATCCAACAGTTCTTTAGCGCCGCTATTGTCACCCATTTCAATATAGGCTGCGGCAAGCTCCAACTTGGCCTCACATTCTTCGGCAACATCACCCTCGTCACTCACATCGGAAAGATCTAGGTCATCATCACCAAAATCACCAAGTAGGTCGTCATCTGCATCTTCTGATGGCTCTTCACTAGTTAAAGGATTCTCTTGATCTGCTGAAGACTCGTGATTAGTTGAGCGCTCTTCCTCTTTCCCTACTTCGTCCAAGAGAGCCGATAAGTCCAGACTTGGCTCTTGCTCAGGAACTTCTGTTGTTAAGTCATCATCGTCGAGTGAGAAATCCATTGATTGCGCATCAGATTCCTCTCCAGAGTTATCAAAAATAGCGCCCGCTAGTATTGGGGCATCAAAAATCTCGTTCTTCTCAGAATCGTTTTCTTCTTCAGACTCTTCAATCGTCTCATCAACGGCTTCTTCAGAAATAGCGGATATATCGATGCTGGCTTCAGAATTCGACTCTACTTCTGGCGAAGCAGTATCGTCAAAGCCGAAAGTCCAGCCTTCTTCAGCCGGTGGACTTACTTCCGCTTCAAGAGTCACTTTCTCTTGGTCATCATCCTCGGGAGTCAATGGATGTTCGCCTGCCGCTTCCAGCGGTGCTTCAATATTCTCCTCAGCAGTATCCTCCTCAATACCGACTGCGAAATTTTCAAAGTCGTCGATAACAGGTTCTTCAGGTTCAGCGGATTCTATGCTTTCTTCAGAGCTAGATTTTTCCTCGGCGTAAATGGGTGCATCTTCTTCGTAATCTTCATCAAACCTGGCAATATCGCCGGCATGATCACCTGATTTACGGCGACGAATTACTAGGTATACCCCGGCCAAAAGCCCAATTACTAACAGTCCGACTATCGGCAAGATTCCGAGCAACTTGCTTACAAAACCCTCTTCTTGCAAGTCAGCAGTGGTAATGGTGTTGGCTAAAGGCTGCGCAGTAACAAGTTCTTGGACTGCACGGGCCTCGCTATTATCTCCTTCAATAAGCGCTTCCATCACAGCATTCTGCTCTTCAAGATTTTGCAATCTATCTGAAAGATCCCGATTTTCAATGGAAGCGGCTTGCAGCTCTTCTTCTAGTGCGGCATTTAGATCCGACAGAAGTTGGTTTTCTTCAATAATTTGGTCAACGCCACTGCCGGCTAAGGCAGCCTTTACCTGATCGGCTGAAGTTAGTCTAAGCTGGGCACCACCGGCCTGATCAGAGCCAGCTTCATTTCTAAAGTCTGTGGCGCGAGATTGAAGCGGTGTTGCGCCCGCAACTTGACCGGAAACCGACATTGCCTGAGCAAATTCTGATAACGCTTGGGCAGCAGATCGCGAAAGTGCCGCATTACGCGTTGGCACGCGAACAACAGATCCGGAACGCATCAAATTCAGATTACCCTGAGTAAATGCCTCTGGATTGGCTTCCCTTATAGCTAGCATCGCCTGATGGCGTGAGACACCTAGATCCTGGGCAACTCTACCGCCCAAGCTCCACAGGGTATCGCCATTTTGTATTCGGTAGTCGCCTTCACCTAGCGACTGTGGTCCAGTTATAGCCGCGTCGTTAACAGCAGGCGCTCCGGAAACTAATTGCGGCGAAGGAGCTGAGTTTTGATCTCCAGTAAATACCGGAAAATCCAACAAAATCGTGTATTCCCGATCCAAGCGACCCTCTGGCCATCTAGCCTGAACAAGGAGGTTCAAATAGGGTTCACGAATTGCGCGCGTTGAACTAACGTTGACCAATAAGTCGCCATTGGCCGCGTAGCTCACATCAAACTGCAATTCTGAATGGGAGAAATCCCAAGTGACCCCAGCTATCTGGTAATCAGTAGCACTACCAAGACCTACAATAAGCTCGGCTTGTTCAATGCCGTCAGCATTTAAAACAGGAATGCTAGCTACGAGAGGTTGGCCAATTATTGAACTAACTTCTATTTCACCCAACCCCAAAGCAAAAACATTTTGGGACATGCAAGCAAAAAAGAGTGTTGCTGCCAGAGATAGTCGACTAAATCGAGATTTTGATGCTGCTGATGCTTTATTCAATCTAGCAACATTCACATTATCAAAAAGGCCTGGCATAAAGCTCATCCCGACTTCCTGTATTTATTTAAGTGCGTAGCTGCGATTATTGCAGCAATAACCCCAATTGAGAACTTTTCTGATCAACTTACTTCACAAAATTGCGCTAAGCACTTGTTTTTTATGTCTCAAGAAGAATTTTCAGCATGCGCCGCAACGGTTCTGCAGCACCCCATAGCAACTGATCACCAACCGTAAATGCGGACAAATACTCAGGCCCCATGCGCATTTTGTGCAATCTGCCTACCGGGATGTCCAAAGTACCGGTAACCGCTGTAGGAGTAAGGCTCGAAAGAGATTGCTCGCGCTCGTTAGGAACCAACTGCACCCAATCATTTGCGTCAGCTATCATATTTTCGATATCTGCCATCGGGATATCACTATTTAGCTTAATGGTGAGAGCCTGCGCATGACAGCGCATTGCGCCTATACGAACGCATAATCCGTCAATCGCGACCGGATTATCACCGGTATTTAAGATCTTGTTGGTTTCAACATGTCCTTTCCATTCTTCTTTGCTTTGTCCGAACTCAACAGCGACATCGATCCAGGGCAGTAAACTTCCTGCAAGCGGGTGTCCAAAAGAAGAGGTTGGAAACTCTTGCGAACGCATACGTTCAGCAATCAAGCGATCAATTTCGAGTATGGCGGAGCCTGGGCTATTCAAAAGCTCTTTGACAGAGCTTTCCAAATCACCCATTTGGGATATTAGTTCACGCATATTTTGCGCACCGGCCCCAGAGGCAGCTTGATAGGTCATTGAACTCGCCCATTCAACGGCGCCGGCGTTAAATAAACCGCCTAGCCCCATCAACATAAGACTGACTGTGCAGTTGCCGCCAATATAGTCTTTGATTCCTGACTCTATGCCCGCCTGAACAGTTTCCATATTTACGGGGTCAAGCACGATTACCGAGTCAGATTGCATACGCAGAGCTGAAGCGGCATCAATCCAGTAGCCATTCCAGCCAGCCTCGCGCAATTGCGGATACACCGACTTTGTGTAGTCACCACCCTGACAGCTGATTATCAGGTCCATCTGTTTTAAGGCAGCAGAATCAGTTGCGTCTAATAATACCGAGCTACCCTGCCCAACATCAGGAGCCGCCTGCCCCGCCTGAGATGTGGTAAAAAACACCGATTCAATATGCTCAAAATCATTTTCCAGGCGCATGCGATCCATCAGCACAGAACCAACCATGCCGCGCCATCCAACAAAACCTACAACCTTTTTCATACTACTTTCCAAAGTTTTAAAACCAATATCGAGTAAATCACTTAATTAGAGAGCGCCTTAAGTACTGCCTCACCCATTTCTGACGTCGACGCCTCTGTGGTTCCCGCCGTGAAGATATCCTGAGTCCGCAAGCCAGTGTCTAAAACCCTGCCCACTGCAGCATCAATAGCATCCGCAGCTTCCTGCTCACCCAGGGAATACCGCAGCATCATCGACAAAGACAATATTGTCGCCAAAGGATTAGCTATACCCTGCCCTGCAATATCTGGCGCAGAACCATGACAGGGTTCATACATACCTTTCTTTTCCGCATTAAGTGAGGCTGAGGGCAACATACCTATTGAACCGGTTAGCATGGCGGCTTCATCAGACAAAATATCGCCAAACAGATTGCCGGTTAATATCACGTCAAATTGTTTGGGCTTAGCCACAAGCTGCATCGCCGCGTTATCAACATAAAGATGTGTTAACTCGACATCTGGATAGTCCACAGCCATTTCCGTAACTATTTCCCGCCAAAGCAGAGTTACTTCCAGCACGTTGGCCTTATCTACACTGCATAGCCGACCACCTCGCTTGCGCGCCATTTCGAACCCAATCTCAGCAATACGCCGAATCTCTGATTCTTTATAAACATCAGTGTTGTAGCCCTGGCGTTGCCCATCCTCGAGAACACGCAGGCCGCGCGGCTCACCAAAGTAAATACCACCGGTTAGCTCTCTTACGATTAAAATATCCAAGCCTGCTACCAGCTCCGGCTTAAGGGAAGATGCATCCGCTAATTGCGGGTACAAAATAGCCGGCCGTAAATTGGCAAAGAGTTGAAGGTCGGAACGAATATCAAGCAACCCTTGCTCCGGGCGCAAATGCCGCTCAACGGTATCCCATTTTGGTCCACCCACAGCGCCTAACAAGATTGCATCTGCTTGCCTTGCTTTCTCCTTAGTAGCATCTGGATATGGCGCGCCATACTCGTCGTATGCTTGTCCACCAAGCTTTGCCTCAGACAAAACTAGGCCCAAATTGAACTGAGAATTTACCTGTTCAAGAACCTTAGTCGCTTCCGCAACTATTTCTGGACCGATGCCATCACCGGTCATTAGTAGGATATTTCTGCTCAACCTATTTTCTCCGGTGAAATTACATCAAACAACCAGGGCGAATGCTGCCTCCTATTAGCGTCATAGGCGCGAATCTTAGGTTCTGATTCCAAGGTCAATCCAATATCGTCCAACCCGTTAATTAGGCATTCTTTGCGAAAGCCATCAATTTCAAAGGAAAAAGATTCACCGTCGGGCAAAATCACCTGTTGCTCCTGCAAATTCACTTCTATCTTGTAACCTGGATTTGCCTCAACTTCATTGAACAAGCGATCCACAATTTGTTCTGACAGAACCAGAGGTAGTAATCCATTTTTAAAACAGTTGTTATAAAAAATATCCGCGAAGCTTGGAGCGATAACCACTCTAAAACCATAGTCATCTAGGGCCCAAGGAGCGTGCTCTCGGCTAGAACCACAGCCAAAATTTACTCGCGCTAACAATACCGAGGCGCCCTGGTAGCGTTCTTGATTCAATACAAAATCTGGATTTAGCTGACGGTCTTCCAATGGTTTACCGGGCCAACCCTCATCTATATATCTAAGTTCGTCAAAAAGGTTTATGCCAAAACCGGTGCGCTTAATACTCTTCAGGTACTGCTTAGGAATAATAATATCGGTATCCACATTGGGGCGATCTAGGTGCGCCACTATTCCGGCCTGTTGCTTGTAGGCTCTCATGCTTTCATCTCCCAATCTCGAACATCTACGAAGTGGCCAGCAATTCCAGCGGCAGCGGCCATTGCCGGACTTACCAAATGCGTGCGACCACCAAAACCCTGACGACTCTCAAAGTTGCGATTGGAGGTACTGGCACAATGCTCTCCAGGCCCCAATTTATCGGCATTCATAGCTAGGCACATAGAACAGCCCGGATCGCGCCACTCAAATCCTGCTTCAACAAATATCTTATCTAGCCCTTCCTGCTCCGCCTGGTGTTTGACCTGACCCGAACCCGGAACAATCATTGCCTGAATTACGTTGTCAGCTTTGTGGTAACCCTTTACTACGGCTGCAGCCGCGCGGATATCTTCAATGCGCGAGTTGGTGCAAGACCCGATAAATACTCGGTCCAACTTAATATCCTTTATTGGCGTTCCCGCCTGCAAACCCATGTAGTCAAGGGCTCTGGCAACACCTTCTTGCTTCACCTTAGAATCAAAGTCGTTCGGTGAAGGCACAGCTTCTCCAATAGCCGACACCATCTCGGGCGAAGTACCCCAAGATACTTGAGGTTCAATCAGTGCCGCATCCAGCTCAACAAGGGCGTCAAAATGCGCGCCCTCGTCAGTGTGGAGCGTATTCCAGTGAGACACAGCGGCATCCCATGAGGCTCCAGTGGGTGAAAATGCCCGTCCGCGAACGTAGTCAATAGTTTTATCGTCTACGGCCACCATGCCAACGCGAGCACCTGCTTCAATAGCCATATTGCAAATAGACATACGCCCCTCAATGGAGAGAGATTCGATAGCCGTACCGGCAAATTCAATTGCATGACCGGTACCACCCGCAGTACCAATATTGCCAATAACAGCTAAAACTACGTCTTTGGCAGTTACTCCAGGACGCAGTTCACCATCCACGCGGATCAACATGTTTCTTTGCTTTTTGGTAACCAAGCATTGAGTAGCTAATACGTGTTCGACCTCAGAGGTACCTATACCCTGAGCGATAACGCCAAGCGCTCCGTGCGTAGAAGTATGCGAGTCACCACAAACCACGGTCATTCCGGGCAATACCGCACCAGTTTCCGGCCCAACTACATGCACGATGCCTTGACGTCGATCGTTCAATAAAAATTCGGCAATTCCAAACTGGCTGCAGTTATCATCTAAAGTCTGCAACTGAATACGCGAGGTTTCGTCCTTAACGGCGGCATAACCGCCCTGCCGCTCAATCGGATCAGTAGATACATTGTGGTCTGGAGTGGCGATGTTGGCACCAATACGCCAAGGGTCACGTCCAGCAAGGCGCAAGCCTTCAAAAGCCTGAGGTGAGGTGACCTCATGGATTAAATGACGATCAATATAGATAAGCGCAGAACCGTCTGCTCTCTCATCTACCAAATGATCTGCCCAAAGTTTGTCGTACAGTGTTTGCGCCATGGCTTCTTCCTGTCTATTTCTATGGCTGCTCTCCCTATATAAATTGCATATCCAATATGCAAATTTGGAGCGCAGGCCTCAAATTCAAGCAGCTATTGTAGCTCTGCTTTTGAATAACAACAATTCATGTTTTTTATCTTTTCCATTCCAAACTGGAATAGATGGCGTTAACATGCTGAGTTATGGATACAAATTACTTAAAAACCTTTTTAGCGGTTGCTCAGGCCAAAAGCTTTTCCCGTGCCGCTGAGCAGGTCCACCTTACTCAACCAGCAGTGAGCAAACGAATCATACAGCTTGAGGAAGAGCTGGGTGTAAAGCTGTTCGACCGTATAGGACGCCAGGTATCTCTGACTGAGGCTGGCTCAATTTTTCAGGTTCGAGCGCGACAGCTAATCAACGAATTGGAACAAAGCCTGTCGGATATTAAATCTTTACAGGGTGAATCTGGCGGCACGCTCTCCATAGGAATTAGTCACCACCTTGGGTTACACCGATTGCCAGCCCTTCTCCGCGAATTTAGCCTGCAACACCCAAAGGTGAATCTGGATATCCAATTTATGGATTCTGAAAAAGCCCATGAAGATGTTTCCCGCGGCGACATTGAGCTAGCGGCTATAACCTTTTCATCTGAACCTACAGAAAAAATCAGCTCGATTTTGTTATGGCGTGACCGCCTCTGCTTTGTTGTAGCTAAAGACCATGCTCTCGCTTCTGAATCTGACATAAGTCTAGCCGGCTTGGCTAAGCAGCCCTGCCTTTTGCCTTCAATGGCAACCTATACGGGTCGAATTATTCGGAATTTTTTTGAGCGGGAAAAACTTAGTCTGAACCCGGTGTTAAATACCAACTATATGGAAACCTTAGCCCGTATGACGGAGATCGGGTTGGGCTGGAGCGTGGTGCCTGAAACCTTGGCAGACCATCCTCAATTAGTGCATTTGGAAATTCCGGTAGCCCTGAGTAGAGACCTTGGAATAATCTACAACAACCAACGCACTCAAACCCGAGCAGCAAAGGCTTTTCTTAATTGCGTAAATGCATCTCTGGCAAAAACTATTTAGCGCTAGCGTTTACCAAACCTTTAAGATCTGAAATCGCCACTGTAAGCATAGGCGGGTCGAGACTCGCTATATTGCGCTATTCCCGGACCATAGACTGAAATCGCCCTATTAATACGCTTTACGCATCCTACCATTGTTGGATTTATCCGATACCGACCAAACTATGCCCGGCATCAAGAAACAGCTTTCTAGGTTCGCCATAGATTGAGCTAAGCCTGAGGGCACACCGAGGGAGCTCAAATCTGTCAGTTCCAATCTGCCACTGCTGTTTGCGCGTATTAAGCAGGCAACCTTGCAACTAGGGCATCAGTTCCGCGACATTGTCTTGCAACAATGCAAGTAGCTCAGAAGAATCTTCGCCACATCTAATTTGCGGCGAGCGGTAGACTGAATCCTTGAGCCCAAACATTCAAGCTTTGGTACATCCGACATATTATTCCCCTGCGCTTCCGACGCAAGTTCCTCTATTGAGCTAAGCAATTCCCTAGTTTGGGAATGACGAGTTGTTTGATTCTCTAGCGTCATTTTAAGTCTAGACCTATACAGCCCCTAGCGAAGCCGTGTCGACGTATCTAGCTCGAAGCTTTAGTAACGAGGTAGGATTTTAAAAAATTATTCGATTTATCAGGGAAAAGTCGAAAGATTATTGGCTCGCTTTTGCTGGGCAGGATATAGCTCTGAGGTTTGCTAGTAACTGGCAGGAATAACCGGGGTTTCAGAATTGACATCTGCGCACTGGCCGCGGAACCGTAAAAAGTGGTCTGCCAGAGTCAGCGCCAGCATAGCTTCTGCAATTGGAACCGCTCGTATGCCGACACAGGGGTCATGTCGACCATTGGTCACCACTTCGGTTTCATTACCTGACTTATCGATAGTCTGGCCCGGAATTCGAATGCTAGAGGTAGGCTTTAAAGCCAAATTGGCCACGATGTCCTGGCCACTGCTGATACCGCCCAATACGCCACCAGCATGATTTGAAGTAAAACCTGCCAACCTAAGCTCATCTCGCTGCGTGCTGCCATTTGCTCCGGCTACAGACATTCCCGCTCCTATCTCAACACCCTTAACGGCGTTGATACACATAAGCGCCTTGGCAATATCCGCATCAAGTCGATCGAAAACAGGTTCACCCCAGCCTGGAGGAACTCCGGTGGCAACCACGGTAACCAGCGCACCGCAGGAATCACCGGCACGACGCAGATCGTCAATTTCTTTGTCTAAAGTAGGCACAAGATCAGCATCGGGGCAAAAGAAGTCATTCGTCTCAATGGCTTGTCTATCAAACTTACTGATTTTATGCGGCCCCATTTGACTCAAATAAGCGTATATCTCAACGCCTGCTAAGGTTTTTAGAATCTGCTTGGCTATGCCACCACCAGCAACTCGAACTACCGTTTCCCGTGCAGACGAACGACCACCACCGCGATAATCCCGAACGCCATATTTATGCTCATAGGCGTAATCCGCATGTGCTGGGCGGAATTTTTCTTTTATCTCAGAATAATCTTTAGATTTTTGATCGGAGTTTTCGATCAACATACCAATAGATGTTCCAGTGGTTTCGCCTTCAAAAACGCCAGAAAGTAGTTTTACTAAATCCGCTTCGCGACGCTGGGTTGTATTTTTGGTTCTCCCGGGGCGGCGGCGATCCAGATCCGGTTGCAAGTCCTCTTCAGAAAGCTTAATGCCTGGAGGGCAACCATCCAATATGCCGCCAATAGCCGGCCCGTGGCTTTCGCCGAAGGTAGTGAGAGTGAGGAGTTTGCCGATGCTATTGCCTGACATAGGATTTATTTGATCAGTTAATTCTAAAGTTCAACATTATACGCTAGTGCCCTGCTTTATCGAAAGCCGCTGTTAACTAGATTACGCCCTATCTTGAAAGATTTCCTGATACTCCAGAAGTTGTTCTTTAGTGAAAATGAACACGCCGTCTCCGCCAAATTCAAACTCAATCCAAGTAAAGGGCACCTCGGGATAGAGTTCTTCCAGTGCTACCCAGGAGTTTCCCACCTCCACTATCAGACTACCTCCTTGATTGAGATGATCAGCCGCCTGAAGCAGCATAGGCCGCACTATGTCTAAGCCATCCACTCCAGCAGCAAGGCCCAAGGCGGGCTCTTTGTGATATTCGGTGGGCATTTCACTAAGGTCTCGTTGATCTACGTAGGGCGGATTACTCAGAATAAGATCAAAGCTCTGACCTGCGAGGTTTTCAAAAATATCACTCTCAATAATTCGACAGCTACCCTCAAGTTGATGCCGTTGAATATTTTCCTGTGCCACATCTAAAGCATCAGTTGAAAGGTCTGTAAGCACTACTCTTGTTTCGGGGAAAGTCATTGCAGAGGCTATCCCAATGCAGCCTGAACCAGTGCAGAGATCCAGAATAGTATTTGGATCTTTATTAATCCAAGGTCGAAATTCATTTAAAATAACCTCTGCTATGGGCGACCTAGGTACCAATACTCGCTCGTCAATCTTGAAACGTAGTCCGGCAAATTCAGCCTCACCTATTAGATAGGCCGCAGGAACTCTTTGGTTTATGCGGCTTTCAATCAAGGTATCTAAGGCGGCCGTAGCCTCTGGAGTAATCGGCTCATCTAATATCGACTCATCCGCACGCTCCAACCCTATAGAGTACAAAAAGAGCAAACATGCCTCGTCCCATGTGTTGTCAGTGCCGTGGCCACAATAAACATTGTTTTCTTCCAATTTCTGAGCGGCCTCAGCTATTGCTTGCTCGACCGTACCAATTTGCGACATACAGACAACTCGAATTATTAGTTGGATTGTGGGGTTAGTGCGCCAGATAAAGCGCTCTAGGGGGCAAGTATAGGCTAGATTAATAGCCCCTGTAGTAAGACTTCATTTCCAAGACCTGAAGCAAATAGATAAGATGCACAACTAGGAAATCGGGAATACCAATGAAAGAACATTTTGAAGCTATTATCCGTAATATCGGCGAAGACCTGACGCGGCCAGGCTTAGTAGATACCCCCGAACGCGCGGCCAAATCAATGGAATATCTAACCAGAGGTTACGAACAAGATCTGGATACCATAGTTAATGGTGCAATATTTCCCACAGATAATCGCAATATAGTTGTTGTTAAAGATATTGAGCTCTATTCCCTCTGCGAGCATCACCTACTTCCCTTTATTGGTAAATGTCATGTGGGTTATATCCCCAACGGTAACGTGATTGGGCTGTCTAAAATTGCTCGCGTTGTCGATATGTACGCGAGAAGACTACAGATCCAGGAAACACTGACAGCTGAAATAGCCGACGCTATATCGAAAGTGACGGGTGCTGGCTGTGTAGCGGTAGTTGTAGAGGCAAAACATCTTTGCATGATGATGCGAGGAGTAGAGAAACAAAACTCGGTAATGCTTACTTCTACCATGCTGGGGTCTTTTAGAAAGAACCAGGCAAATAGAGATGAATTTCTTAGTCTTATCAGATCCTTAAGCTAGACTGTTAATCCTGAATAAAAGAAATATTACAGCATCCACGACTCAGAAAATCTACTTCAAGGCATACCAAAGCTCCCGTTTTAATACGCAGGTTTTCACCACTCAAGAAACTTACCAGATCTTCAACAAAGGGATTGTGGGTAACCAGCAAAACTGCGGACAGGGGTTCACTCTCTAGATATTCTGGAAATCTCTGCACTTCGCCGGATGGGGAAATACCCTCCTTTAACTTTGGCTGAAGCTGAGGAGCCAAGAGCTGTGCGGCAATATCAGCGGTTTGAGCCGCTCTGGTCAATCCGCTATGGAAAATTGCATCTAACTCGGGGATTTGAGTTTGCGCCCCGGTTAAGCTTTTACTAACTTCTTTGCGGCCTGCTTCGGTCAATTCTCGCAGATGATCTGGCGAACTCTGATGGGCCTCACCGTGACGAAGCAAAAGTAGATGACGTAGGGCCATAGATTTGCCGTTTGAGGCTAATCGTTTAGGTCGTCGCCGTCGATAAAGCTAGAAGGCTCAGGGGCTCGGCTATCATCGGGGAAATCAGACAGGGGCCAAGGCGCAGTATCTGAGGCAAAGGTCTGATAGTCGACGATCTGGACCAGATATGAGGCCAGCATAATACTAACCTGATCAAGATTGTCCGCCTTACGACCCGTAACCAGTACAAACAAAAATTGCGCTGCAACGATAAGATTAACAACCCAAAGAAGCACAGCGCGAGCCAGAAAAAATAGAACTATTAGCAACAGACGCAGCCAAGTATCCAAATTTAGAAAGTTGTCCTTTAAATTCATTTCATTTCACCTTGTATTCAACATCTTCAGTCTGGTCGCGATCCATTAGGCTCGCAATCACTTCCTTGGTTGGCCGATTTGCGTAGAGGATTTCGTATAGTCCTTCACATAGCGGCATGGGTATATTCATTTGCGCTGCACGCTCGTGCACAACCGCAACAGTATTAACTCCTTCAGCAGTTTGACCCAAATCTGCCACTGCTTGTTCCAAATTCATGCCCTGCCCCACGCGCAAGCCGATCTGGTAGTTTCTACTTAGGGGCGAAGTACAGGTGGCAATAAGATCACCAACGCCGCTTAAACCTAGGTAAGAAGCCGCATTGGCACCCTGAGCAGAGGCAAAACGGCTCATCTCAGCCAAACTACGAGTGATCAGCATACTCATCGAATTCGCGCCAAAACCTAAGCCGGAAGCAATGCCTGACAGTATTGCGTAGATATTCTTAAGGGTACCAGCCAATTCAACGCCAGTGCGATCATCATTTGAATAAATTCTGAAGTAGGAATTACCCATCACCTCCTGTACCAGAGCACAAAGTTCAGCACTATGGCTGGCTATTACGGAGCCAGTTAACTGCCGTTCAGAAATTTCTTTAGCCAAATTTGGGCCACTAAGCACAGCAATTTCATGGCCAGGTATTTCTTCTTCGAGCACCTGGCTCATCAGCTTCGAACTGCCGGGCTCGATACCCTTGGTACCACTAATAAGATATGCGCCGGGTTTAATGTGGGCGGAGACGACCTTAGCTACTGCACGAACCGCATTGCTGGGAACCGTAAATAAAAACACGTCGCATTCTTCCGCCAGCATATGCAGACGAGAGTCGATATGTAAATTATCGGGTAACTGCAAATTAGGCAGGTAGCGCGTATTAATACCGGAAGCACGAGCCTCAGCTGCCTCGCTTTCGTCGCGCATCCACAAAGAGCACTGGTAGCCATTTTCAGCAATGATATTTGCCAATACGGTGCCAAAACTACCAGCACCTAATACGGCATAACGAAGGGATTTAAGATCCATTGGCAGATTATAGGTCATGCGATGGCAGAATTATTCGATCGAGCACAATTTATTGTGCTCGATCGAATGAACCTAAAGCTCTAGCAAAAGCTTATTGATTCTCTGCACGTAGGCCGTTGGATCCGCTAGCGTTTCTCCGTTGCCTAGTTTGGCTTGATCAAAAAGAATTTGAGCAAAATCAGCAAAGCGGTCTTCGTCGGATTCTTTGTCCATTCTCTCAACAAGAGGATGTTGCATATTGATTTCGAGAATAGGCTTACTTTCCGGGAGCTTCTGACCAGAGGCTTCCATAATACGGCGCATTTGCGCACCCATATCAAATTCATTCAACACCAGGCAAGAAGGCGAATCTACCAGCCTTTTAGAGGCACGAACTTTATCAACCTGAGTATCTAGTTGTGTTTTCACACGCGCTATCAGGGGACTCTCTGCCTCATCTTCTTTAGATTCTTCAGTTGCCTCTTCCTTTTTCTCACCAAGGTCCTCAGAAAGATCGCCACGGGCAATGTTCTGGAAACTCTTTTCTTGGTATTCCGTCAAATTAGACATAAGCCATTCGTCAATTCCATCGGACAGAAGCAACACCTCTGTTCCCGCTTTACGAAATGACTCCAGCAGAGGACTACGAGCGGCTAGCTCAGGTGTTTCGCCAATAAGGAAATAGATTTTTTCCTGATTTTCCGGCATGCGCTCAATATAGCCAGCAAGGGATTGATCCTGACCGGATGAATCTGCACTAGTAGTTGCGAACCGGAATAAATCAGCAAGCTTCTTCTGATTCTCCGGGTCTTCAACCACGCCTTCCTTGAGTACAGGGCCAAAGGCGTCCCAGAATTTTTGATACTTCTCACTATCTTTTTTCGCTGTTTTGGCAAGCAAATCAACAATACGCTTGCTAAGCGCATTTCGAATTTTAGTTACCTGGGGAGAATCCTGCAGCAATTCACGCGAAACATTCAGCGGCAGATCATTGGTATCCAGTACGCCTTTTACAAAGCGAAGGTACATTGGCAAGAACTGTTCAGCGTCATCCAGAATAAATGTTCGTTTAACGTAAAGCTTTAGTCCACGTGCGCCTTCACGCCGCCATAGATCAGCGGGCGCAACGCTAGGTACAAACAACAGGCTTGTGTAGTCGAGCTTTCCTTCCAGTTTGTTATGGCTCCATAACAATGGTTCCTGGAAATCGTGAGTGAGCTGGCGATAAAACTCTTGGTATTCTTCATTTGAAACTTCAGTGCGGGGCCTCGCCCAAAGCGCAACGGCTGCATTGATTGCGGTGTACTCCGGTGCCTCTGGAGCGTCAGATACATCTTCGCCTTCTTCGACTGGTGCCGGCGGCGGTGATTTCATTTCAACAGGGATGGCAATATGGTCAGAGTATTTACGGATGATGGTTTTAAGATTCCACTCGTCCAGGAACTCTTTCATATCCTTCTTAAGTTTAAGTACAACCTTTGTTCCGCGTTCCGGTAGATCTGCCGCCTCGATTTCATACTCAGCTTCTCCGGTGCAACTCCAATGCACACCCTCAGAAGCTTCTAATCCGGCCCTACGGGTGAATACATCTACCTTGTCAGCAACAATAAAAGCTGAATAAAAGCCTACTCCAAACTGACCTATAAGCGCCGAATCTTTCTTCTCGTCACCGCTTAATTGGTCTACAAACTTTGCGGTGCCAGAGCTAGCGATAGTACCGATATTATCGATTACTTCCTGGCGATCCATACCAATACCATTATCGGTAATTGTTATGGTTTTCTTTTTCTCATCGAGATCGATTCTCACACGAGAATCTGGGGAGTCTTCAAGAAGGTCTGCATTGTTAAGCGCTTCAAACCGTAACTTGTCGCAGGCGTCTGACGCATTGGAAATTAGCTCGCGTAAAAATATTTCACGATTGCTGTAAAGGGAGTGTGTCATCAAATGCAAAAGCTGCTTGGCTTCTGTTTGAAATTCACGCGTTTCAGAACTTTTCACTTCGGACATATGCCTCTTAACTCTCGAAAGGATTTTGTTGTTGGCTCAGAGATGGGTCTTGGTGGCAGATTTTCAAGTCTATCTCTGGTTTTTTTTGGATTTTTAGCATCAAGAATCTAGTTGGGTATTGAGAAGGTATCGCTACTTCCAAATTAATGCCTCAGTTAAACTGCGCTGCAGATATAAATGTTATACCTGATTCATAAACTTCCATCACTGCGTATGCGCACAAGGAATTTAACTTAGTGAAAATTCTTTTTGGTATTCAAGCTACAGGCAATGGGCATATCACCCGAGCCAGGGCCATGGCGCCCGCCTTAGAAAGACTGGGGGTTGAAGTTCAGTATCTTTTTTCCGGAAGAAAACCTTCCGAGCTTTTTGATATGGAGGTATTTGGAGACTATATAACTAAACCGGGTCTTACTTTTCACAGTAAAAACGGGCGTGTTCAACTTGGTGACACCCTACTTCGCAACAATATATTCCGATTAACTCAGCAGGTTAAGTCGCTGGACATCGACGAATATGATCTGGTTATTACCGATTTTGAACCCATTACCGCCTGGGCCGGAAAGTTAGCTTTTAAGCGGGTTGTGGGCTTGGGGCATCAGTATGCTTTTCAATACGATATCCCCCATGTTCAGGGCACAATCGTCGATCAGTTCATAATGCAAAACTTTGCTCCGGCTGATGTTTCAGCTGGATTACACTGGCATCATTTCGATTGCCCGATTCTGCCACCCATTGCCCCGGTGGAGGCTGAAAAATACAACCCCAGAACACGTCGGATTATGGTGTATCTACCCTTTGAATCACGCACCGATATAACCAAACTGCTACGAGGATTTTCCAACTATGAATTCATCCTGTACCACCCTAAGTGCACGGACTACCGCAAAAAGAATCTAACCTGGCGCAAACCCGGCAGAGATCGTTTTCAGGCCGACTTACTGACCTGTGAAGGCGTTATATGCAACGCCGGCTTTGAATTAGCCAGTGAGGCTCTTCAGCTAGGTATCAAGCTTCTGGTCAAACCTATGGACGGCCAACCGGAACAGCAATCAAACGCCCTTGCATTAGGACAGCTAGGCTACGGAACCACTATGTCGAGATTGGACCAGGATACCACTGCGTTTTGGCTGAATTCACAAACTAATACCAAGATAAACTATCCTGATACCGCGAGCGCAGTAGCCAAATGGGTTGCTGAAGGTTCAACAGAAGATATCGCCGACATTTCAAAAGTTTTATGGAAGCAAATAGATTTGCCCACAAAAAAACCCCGGTAGCATTTAAGCAACCGGGGTTTTAGTAAGCAAAAACTCAGCTAACTTGAAATTACCAACCGGTAGCTTCTTTTAGAGCCTCACCAATCATCGCCAAACTACGCACTGTAACTACACCAGCAGCTTCTAGTGCCGCAAACTTCTCGTCTGCAGTACCTTTACCACCAGAAATAATCGCACCGGCATGGCCCATACGCTTTCCTTCTGGAGCAGTAACACCAGCAATATAGGAAACCACAGGGATATCAATATTATCCTTGATGTACTCGGCCGCTTCTTCTTCAGCGGTGCCGCCAATTTCACCAATCATAACTATAGCTTCGGTTTGCGGATCATCTTTGAAGAGTTTCAATATGTCGATGAAATTGGATCCCGGTATCGGGTCTCCACCAATACCAACACAGGTAGATTGACCAAAACCGCAATCAGTTACTTGCTTAACTGCCTCATAAGTCAAAGTACCTGAGCGCGAGATGATGCCAACCTTTCCCGGTAGGTGAATGTGTCCAGGCATAATTCCGATTTTGCATTCACCTGGAGTGATAACACCCGGGCAATTTGGTCCAATAAGAACCACTCCCAACTCATCACAACGAACTTTGGCTTCAAGCATATCCAGTGTCGGAATGCCTTCAGTAATGCAGACAATAAGTTTAATGCCTGAGTTAGCAGCTTCGAGGATGGAGTCCTTACAAAAAGGCGCTGGCACGTATATGACAGTAGCATCTGCGCCAGTAGCTTCAACAGCTTCAACAACCGTATTAAACACCGGACGATCTAAGTGTACCTGCCCGCCTTTACCCGGCGTAACACCGCCGACAAGGTTTGTACCATAGGCGATGGCTTGCTGAGAGTGAAATGTGCCCTGCGAGCCTGTAAAGCCCTGGCAGATTAGTTTTGTATCTTTATTTATTAAAATGCTCATTTTTTATTTCTGCTCCGCTGCAGCTGCTACTACCATATCTGCCCCTTCGGCTAGCGAAGCGGGTGCCTGAATGTTCAGGCCACTATTAGCCAATATTGCCGAACCCTCAGCTGCATTTGTACCTTCTAGGCGCACAACTACTGGTATCGTCACGCCAACTTCCTCTACGGCGCCGATAATGCCCTCAGCAATCATGTCGCAGCGAACAATACCGCCAAAGATATTTACAAATACTGCTTTTACATTCTCATCAGAGAGGATGATTTTGAATGCTTCTGCAACTCGTTCTTTGTTTGCGCCGCCCCCTACATCCAAAAAGTTTGCGGGCGAACCGCCGTGTAAATTCACGATATCCATAGTGCCCATGGCCAATCCAGCGCCATTCACCATGCAACCGATATTGCCATCCAATGCGACATAGTTGAGGTCCCAGTTCGCTGCATGAGCTTCACGAGGATCTGTCTGACTTGGATCATCCATTTCATGTAGCTGCTGCTGGCGGTAAATAGCGTTGCTATCAATCACTAGCTTTGCATCCAAGCAATGAACGTCGCCTGTATCAGTAATAACTAAAGGATTAACTTCGATTAGAGCAATATCCTTCTCTTGAAACATCTTGGCTAGACCAAGAAATATCTGAGTAAACTGTTTTACTTGCTTGCCTTCTAATCCCAGTTTGAAAGCCAGCTCCCGTCCCTGGTATGGCTGCGCGCCAACCAATGGATCGATCTCGGTCTTAAGGATCTTTTCAGGAGTTTCATGAGCAACTTTTTCTATTTCCACTCCGCCCTCAGTCGATGCCATAAAGACAACTCGACGGGATGCACGATCTACTACTGCACCCAAATAGAGTTCGTTCTCAATTTCAGTGCAGGGTTCGACAAGAATTCGGCTTACCGGTTGTCCGTCAGCATCTGTTTGATAGGTAACTAGGCGATTGCCAAGCCATTTAACCGCAAAGGCTTCTACTTCAGCTGCGGTGTCTACTAGCTTAACGCCACCAGCTTTACCTCTACCACCGGCATGGACTTGTGCTTTTACTACAGCCTTGCCACCAATTTCTTTAAATGCAGCAACCGCTTCCTGGGCATTTGCCGCGGCATATCCCTTTGAAACCGGGAGACCGTATTCGGCAAATAGCTGTTTGGCCTGATACTCATGGAGATTCATTAGTTTTTGTTCAACCTCTGTTTGGAATTAAAAGTGTTGGAGTTATAAGAAAAAAATTACTTTTTCTTCTTGTTAGGAATGTGAATAGCGTGGCCGTTAACGGCCAGCGCTGCTTCATGAACTGCTTCGGATACGGTGGGATGTGAAAACACCATGTAGCCGAGATCTTCTGCACTGGAGCTAAATTCCATAGCAATAGCACCCTGTTGAACCAGTTCGGCAGCACTTGGACCGATACAGTGCACGCCCAATACCTGGTCGGTCTGCTTATCGGCGATAATTTTTACAAAACCAGATCCCTCGCCTGAGGCAAGTGCTCTACCACTTGCCGCAAATGGAAATACACCCACCTTGGTTTCAACGCCGGCAGCAGTGAGTTCTTGTTCTGTTTTGCCAACATTGGCAATTTCAGGATGTGTATAGATAACACCCGGTATCAAGTCGTAGTTCATTTCAGCTTTCTGACCGGCAATTCGCTCGGCAACCATTACGCCCTCTTCAGAGCTTTTATGAGCCAACATAGGGCCGCGCACCACGTCTCCTATAGCCCAGATACCCTCGACACCTGTAAAGCAGTGGTCATCTACCTCAATAAAGCCACGATCGGTAGTTTTAATACCAGCATCATCGGCGAGAAGGCCATCGGTAAATGGTCTGCGTCCAACGCAAACAATGACTTTATCGAAAGTCTCTTGGAGCTCTTCGTCACCCTTCTTATATGTCAAAGTGACTTTGCCGTCTTTAATTTCGCTGCCGGAAACCATACAACCAAGGCGAATATCTAATCCCTGTTTCTTGAATACTTTTGCTGCCTCTTTGGCTATTTGGGCATCCATAGCGGGCAAGAACTCATCTAGAGCTTCAATCATTACAACTTCAGAACCTAAACGACCCCAGACGCTGCCCAGCTCCAACCCGATAACTCCGGCACCAACAACGCCCAATCTCTTAGGCACCTCGGTAAACTCTAGCGCTCCAGTGGAATCAACAATAATGTCGTGATCGGCACGTGCGGAAGGAATATCAACAGGCACTGAACCAGTAGCAATAATTACGTTTTCGGCTGTATAGGTTGAAACCTTGCCTTCGGCGTCGGTAACTTCAACGGTTTTGCCTGCCAGTAATTTGCCTGTACCAAATAAAGAGGTTACGCCGTTGGCCTTAAATAGACCGGCTATACCACCTGTAAGCTGTTTCACAATGCTATTTTTGCGCGTCAGCATTTTGTCTATATCAATTTTCAGGTCATTCAGAGAAATCCCGTGATTCACATATTCGTGAGACGCGGCCTCAAACTTATGCGAACTGTCGAGAAGCGCTTTGGATGGAATACATCCCACATTAAGGCAGGTGCCGCCAAGTACAACTTTGCCTGACTCACTTTGCCATTTCTCAACACAGGCAGTTTTCAAACCTAGCTGGGCTGCTCGAATTGCCCCAACATAACCTGCAGGGCCGGAACCGATAAAAATAACGTCAAAATCTTTGCTCATATTTTTCTCCAAGTGATGGCAATCACTATAAATTTAATAAAATTCTTGTTGGATCTTCGATCACTTCTTTAACAGCAACCAAGAACTGCACCGCCTCTTTACCATCGATCAACCGATGATCATAAGAAAGTGCCAAGTACATCATTGGGCGAATAACTACTTCACCATTTAATGCGACTGGACGATCTTGAATGGTATGCATTCCTAAAATTGCAGTCTGCGGTGGGTTTAATATGGGAGTAGAAAGCAAACTTCCAAACACTCCGCCATTTGAAATGGTAAATGTACCGCCAGTTATGTCTTCAATTGTAAGTTGGCCGGCTTTAGCTTTGCCACCAAACTCTGCAATTTTTTGCTCTGTTTCAGCTAAGCTAAAGCCGTCAACATTTCTAAGGATTGGTACTACCAAGCCACGATCGGAGGATACGGCCACACCAATATCCTGATAACCGTGGTAGACAATATCGCCGCCATCAACTGAGGCATTTACCGCCGGGTATTTTTTCAATGCTTCTACGCAAGCTCGAATAAAAAAGGACATATAGCCCAGACGAATATCATGTCGTTTTTCAAAGTCCTCCCGATAGTTGCTCCGAAGCAGTTTAAGGGCTGTCATATCCACTTCATTAAAAGTAGTCAGCATCGCCGTGGTCTGTGTTGCTTCCAGCAATCTCTCAGCAACCCTTGTCCGTAAACGGGACATTGGCACCCGCTTTTCTTCTCGATCTGTGGCGGGACTTGTTGCGGGAGCAGGAGCAGCTGTCGCCGCAGGCTTGGCCTGTGATTTTGCCTCTACTGTCAGACCATCCATATGATTAACTACATCGGCACGGGTAATACGCCCACCACGGCCGCTACCTTCGATTCCGGCTGAAGATAAATCATTATCTTCAAGTAGTCTTTTTGCCGCTGGATTTATGCGCGCTTCTGATTCGGATTCTGCTTCGGCTTCGAGCTCAACTGGTGCATCAGCAGAAGTAGCGGAAGCAGTTGCTCCTGCTTCAAATAGCCCTATAACTTCATTGCTCTCAATTACAGAATCAGCAGCTTTCAGGATTTTAGTAAGCACTCCATCACCAGGAGCTACCACCTCAATCACAACTTTGTCGGTTTCAATATCAACCAGGGGTTGATCTCTTTTTATCGCTTCGCCTTCGGCAATATGCCATTCGGCAACCGTTCCATCCTGAACAGATTCTGGGAAAGCGGGGGCTTTAATTTCAGTTGTCATCTAATTAGTCCTTCCAAATTCTGTATGCATTAGCTGAGCGCATCCTCAACCAGGTCGTTCTGTTCTTGTAAATGCCGTGACATATATCCCACAGCAGGGGCAGCTGAGGATGTTCTACCAACAAACTCAAGATATTTACCCGGTATTACCCGCTCTAAAACCGAGCGCATATGATGCTGACTACTGTACCAAGCGCCCTGATTTTGTGGCTCTTCCTGGCACCAGACCACTTGCTCTGCTTTGGCAAAAGGCAGCAGTTTTTCAATTAACTGCGCTTCAGGGAATGGATAAAGCTGTTCGATGCGGATTAGAGCGACATCATCAATAGCTTTTTCTTCACGTTTCTCAAGTAAGTGGTAATAAATCTTACCGGAGCAAAGCACTATTTTACGCGTTTTCTCGGCAGATACCTGCTCTTCACCTATGACATTTTGGAATTGTCCAGATGAAAGCTGTTCAAGACTGGATGTAGCCAATTTATGACGAAGAATCCATTTGGGACTCATAATAATCAAAGGACGACGCATTGGTCGTATTGCCTGTCGACGCAACAGATGAAAAATTTGCGCTGGAGTAGTGGGCAGACAAACTTGGATATTATGGTCTGCGCACTGCTGTAGAAACCGCTCCAGTCGCGCTGAAGAGTGCTCAGCACCCTGCCCCTCATACCCATGAGGGAGTAGCAGAGTTAAGCCACAGAGCCTCTGCCACTTGTGCTCACCACTGGTAATAAATTGATCGATAACCATCTGAGCACCGTTAGCGAAATCGCCAAACTGCGCTTCCCAGATCACCAGCGCATTTGGCGTGGTCGACGCATATCCATATTCAAAAGCCAAAACGCCTTCTTCGGAAAGCAGAGAATCATAAATCTCAACTGGTCGCTGTTCACTGCTGAGGTTCTCTAACGCAACAAAGGCCTCACCGGATTTCTGATCAAATACCGCTGCATGCCTGTGGGAAAATGTGCCGCGTCGACAATCCTGCCCCGACATGCGAATTCTTACGCCTGACTCTGCAAGGGATGCATAGGCTAGAAGTTCTGCCATTCCCCAATTGAGAGCGAGTTCGCCAGACGCCATTTTTTTGCGGTCATCGTACAATTTTGATACTTGCCTCTGAACATTAATACCTTCAGGCAAATCACTGATTTTTATAGCTAATTCAGACAGGTATTCAGGGTCGCAGCCAGTATTTGCCGGTATATCCCAATCGTGTCCAATATAGGGGTTCCAGTCGACAAAAAGCGACATATTAGGGTCGTTAACCATATGAGGAGCAACCGTTTCACCCCTATCGAGACGCTCTCTATAGTCACTCATCATGGCATCGCTATCGGCTTGAGATAGAACGCCCTGCTTAACCAACTGCTCAGAATATAGGGAGAAAGTACTGGGATGCTTTCGAATCTGCTGATACATCAACGGCTGAGTAGCTGCCGGTTCATCCGTTTCATTGTGTCCACGACGTCTATAACAGACTAAATCTATAACCACATCTTTGTGGTATGCGTATCGATAACGCATGGCCAATTCAGCCACAAAATCCACAGCTTCCGGGTCATCGCCGTTCACGTGAAATATAGGAGCCTGCACCATCTTGGCAATTTCTGTGCAGTATTCGGTAGATCGCGCATCCTGTTGGTCAGACATGGTAAATCCAACCTGATTGTTAATAACCACGTGGATGCTGCCGCCGGTCTTATATGCGCGCGTTTGTGACATCTGGAAGGTTTCCATCACAACGCCCTGACCTGCAAATGCCGCATCACCGTGCATTATAATTGGGACTACCTGATCACCCGCGGCATCTCCTCTTCTGTCTTGACGCGCACGAACACTTCCCTCAACCACAGGAGAAACGATTTCTAAGTGCGAAGGATTAAAAGCCATGGCCAGATGCACTTCGCCGCCCTTAGTGGAAACGTTTGAAGAGAAGCCCAGGTGATACTTAACATCACCAGAAGTGTTTATAACTCGCTTACCTTCAAATTCTTCGAAGAGCTCAGCGGGATTTTTTCCAAGTGTATTTACCAGGACATTTAGACGTCCACGGTGAGCCATGCCAATAACGATCTCTTTCGCACCAGCTTCTCCGGCGTCCTGCACCAGGGTGTGCAACATAGGGATCAAGCTCTCGCCACCCTCAAGGCCAAATCGCTTAACTCCTGGGTATTTACTGTCTAGATGTTTTTCGAGCCCTTCAGCCGCAGTAAGACGCTCCAGTAGTTCAATTTTCTTGTCGTCTGAGTATTGAGGCCGCCCACGTACCTGTTCGACTTGCTGTTGTAACCAGCGCTTTTCCTCAAGATTCGTGATGTGCATGGTCTCAACAGCGACCTTACCGGCATATGTGGATTCAAGTGCCTCTAAAATGTCGCGCAGTGAGGCCGTATTGTTTTGAAAGCCAAAAAAGGTCATTCCCGTGCGGAACTGGGTGTCCATATCGGCTTGAGAAAGATCGTTAAAAGCCAGGGAAAGTGCACTCGCATGCTGCCGCTGAGTTTGACCTAAGGGATCGAGATCTGCTTTTGTATGACCTCTGTGTCTATAACCAGCAATTAGCTCAATAACACTAACCTGTTTACGCTCGTGCTCTAGCGCAGCGCCATCTATACTTCCTCGCACCGCTTCGTCAGATTGTTTGTTGCGAGCTAGATCCCGGAAATAAGTAATAATATTTTCGTGGGAAACATCGTTATTGCCGAGCTCACTGCCGCTGGGTAACTGATCGAAATATTCACGCCAAACATCGGGAACGCTAAATTCGTCCTGGATGTACTTTTCAAACAACATCTCCACATATACGGCGTTAGCGCCGGATATATGGGAAGTATCCCACCAGGATTGCATGTCTGATTTGCTTTGCATTTTTTCTAGCAACGCTCTGGAGTTTCTCACTCCGAAATATGGTTATTTGGGTTACCTTGTAAAATATTGAACAAGGCAGGCTGTCTGTCACGACTTAAGAGTTAGACGCCTCTCTGCAGCAACATGTTACGAATATGTCCAATTGCGCGAGTTGGATTCAATCCCTTAGGGCAAACTGCCACACAGTTTTGAATTCCGTGGCAACGAAATACGCTAAAGGGATCTTCCAAATCGGCAAGACGTTCCTCAGTCGCAGTATCTCTACTATCGGCAAGAAAACGATAGGCCTGAAGCAGTCCTGCGGGTCCGATAAATTTATCAGGGTTCCACCAGAATGAAGGACAACTCGTTGAGCAACAGGCACAGAGGATGCACTCATAGAGCCCATCAAGCTTAGAGCGCTCTTCAGGAGACTGTAGCCGCTCGATAGCTGGCGCTGGCGTCTCGTTGATCAAGTAGGGTTTAATCTTTTCGTACTGGGCGTAGAATTGACTCATATCTACCACCAGATCACGAATAACTGGCAGCCCTGGTAGGGGTCGCAACACAAGCTTTCCCTTTTTCACCACCTGACTAAGAGGCGTGATACAGGCCAAGCCGTTCTTGCCGCCCATATTGATACCGTCAGATCCACAAACGCCTTCTCGACAAGAGCGACGGTAGGACAAGCTGGCATCCTGGATTTTCAACAATTCCAACGCATCTAATACCATTAGATCCTTGCCTCCCGTATCCAACTCGTAGTCCTTCATATAAGGCTCTGAGTCAGTTTCGGGGTTATATCGATAAATGCTTACAGTTAACAAGATATTACCCTCGAATTAGTAGGTACGGATTTTAGGTTCAAATGTGGGAACCGTTTTCGGTTTCATATTTACATCTCGTGTGCCGACTTTATTGCCTTCGCTCCAGTACATAGAGTGCAAGAGCCATTTTTCGTCGTCACGGTCGGGATAGTCTTCTCTTGAATGAGCGCCACGAGATTCAGTGCGAGCAATTGCTGTATAGGCTGTAGCTTCTGCGGTCTCAAATAGATTCTGAAGTTCCAAGGCTTCAATACGCGCAGTATTGAAGGCATTTGAAGTATCAGTTAGACCAACATTCTCGATACGTGGACGTAGAGCTTCGAGAGCTTTAATACCACGGGCCATATCTTCGCCATTACGGAATATGCCAAAGCAATCTTGCATGATTTTCTGCATTTCAGCGCGCAATTCAGGCGCTTTCTCGCCATCTTGATTAGACTCTAAGCGATTTAGTCGTGCCATGGCGGTTTCTACATCGGCTTCACTTGCTTCGTCTAGCTCTATGCCTTCGCGCATCGCTTTTTCGAGGTATAGGCCTGCCGCACGTCCAAATACCACTAGGTCGAGTAGAGAATTCCCGCCCAAACGGTTAGCGCCATGAACAGAAACACAGGCTATTTCACCGCAGGCATAGAGACCATCGATAACCTTATCTTCGCCCTCAGAATTTTGGTTTATTACCTGCCCATTCACATTGGTTGGCACACCACCCATCATGTAATGACAGGTTGGCACAACAGGAATTGGTTCTTTAACCGGATCAACGTGGGCAAAGGTTTTTGCCAGTTCCTGGATTCCCGGTAATCGCGAGTTAAGTACTTCTTCGCCTAGGTGATCCAACTTCAACATCAGATGATCACCATCTTCACCACAACCACGTCCTTCGCGAATTTCGATAGCCATGGATCGGGCTACAACATCCCGACCAGCGAGATCTTTAGCGTTAGGTGCGTAACGTTCCATAAAACGTTCGCCGTCCTTATTGATTAGATAGCCACCCTCGCCTCGACATCCCTCTGTAACTAAGGTGCCAGCACCGTATATGCCTGTCGGATGGAACTGCCACATTTCGATATCTTGTACGGGCACGCCCGCTCTTAACGCCATGCCCACACCGTCACCCGTATTAATATGGGCATTAGTCGTGGACTGATAAATTCGACCGGCACCGCCAGTCGCTAAAACTGTAGCTTTTGACTTAACAAATACCACTTCGCCAGTTTCTATCTCTATAGCTATACAGCCCACCACCTGACCCTTGGTATTGCGAACCAGGTCAACGGCAAACCACTCGTTCATAAAGACAGTTTTATTTTTAATATTGTTTTGATATAGCGCATGTAATAAAGCGTGGCCAGTGCGGTCTTCAGCTGCACAAGTTCGGGCAGCCTGACCACCTTTACCATAATCCTTTGACTGACCACCAAAAGGCCTTTGATAAATACGCCCACTCTCAAATCGGGAAAAGGGCATACCCATATGGTCCAATTCCATAATCGCAGCTGGACCCTCAGAACACATATATTCAATGGCGTCTTGATCGCCAATGTAATCCGAACCTTTAACTGTGTCGTACATATGCCAGCGCCAATCGTCATTGGGGTCAGCACTAGCGATAGCGCAGGTAATTCCGCCTTGAGCAGATACCGTATGAGAGCGCGTTGGGAAGACCTTAGTAATTACCGCCGTCTTAAACCCGGACTGCGCCAACTGCAATGATGCGCGTAACCCAGCGCCACCCCCGCCGATTATCACACCATCAAAATTCATTGTTTTCATAGTCGCCATCAGCTACAGACTCCAAAAAATATTTAGGCCGATAACGGCAACGATTAACACCACAGCTAAGACCGCTAGCTCAACTATAAGCCGAAAGATATTGGCCTTGCTTCCCATAAGTCTGGGAGTCATATAGTCCGTAAGCACACTCCAGACTCCGATCCAAACATGGGCGAGAAGCATTAATAGAGAAATTGTGCTGAACACCTTCATCCAAAGGCAGGAAAACAGCCCGTGCCACTGCTCGTAGCTAAGATCAGGATTGGCGACCAGGAAAAATACTATAAACAGAAAATAAGCAGCTATAACAAGCGCACTTATACGTTGCACAACCCAGTCGTAAAGACCGTTTCGTCCGAGACTAGCTATCGACGTTACGCGCCCCATAACCAAACTCCTGTAATAGCTATCAATATCGCGGAAACAATAAATACGATTTTTGCTCCTAAACGACCGCCTTCCAGTGATTCGCCAATTCCCATATCCATAACGAGATGACGGATGCCGGCAACCAGGTGATACCAAAAGGGTGCAAGGAACAAAAACATCAATACTTTAATTGGTGTGCTAGACAGAATTTGCTGTACCTCAATAAAATCGGCTTCCGAGGCTAGGCTCTTGTTCAAGAACCAAAGCAGCACAAGAACCGCAGCGCACAACACTAAACCGGTAATCCGATGCGTGATAGATGCGTAGGCAGTAATTGGCAAGTCAATGGTATTTATGTCCAGATTTACCGGACGACCGTTAACTGACGAAATTTTCAAAATATATTACCTATTCAAAGGAAACTAAATTTGGGGGGTAAAGCCCAATATCCGATGGGCTCCCGAAGGGAAACAGCGGGCCGCGATTTTACATTTGACAGCATCAAAACTCAAACGCTAGATGAGCGTTAGAACACTATTTTTAATGCTTTTTTCGAAATTGATGCCCTTTTGAACATATTGTCGTTTGCTCCTTTTGCCGGTCCAGATATAATGCCCCGCTCCAGAAAAGACAAAATTGGTTTTTTCTCGCGCAACCACTGCGTTTTGGTGTCCACCACTGCGCAAAGCAATTACTCGCTTCAATGCCTATAAAAGCATAAAGTAATTCATTTAAGAGCCTCAGGAGTATATATGAGCAACGGCAAGGCAAGACTGGAAGTTGACGACAGAGACACCCTAGAATTGGACGTCTATCAGGGCACCATCGGACCAGACTGTATCGATGTATCCAGCTTAGCGGGTCAAGGAATATTTACTATTGATGAAGGCTTCGCTTCAACTGCTTCTTGCGAATCTAAGATTACATACATCGACGGCGCCGCCGGTGTTTTATTGCACCGCGGTTACCCTATTGATGAGCTTGCCAACAATTCCGATTATCTAGAGGTTTGTTACCTTCTATTGAATGGTGAACTGCCAAATGCTGAGCAAAAAGCAACATTTGACAGTGTTGTTAGTCGGCACACCATGGTCAGTGAGAATATTGCAGCCTTCTATAACGGCTTTCGACACGACGCACACCCAATGTCTATGCTATGTGCAGTTGTTGCTGCTCTATCTTCTTTTTACCATGACTCCTTAGATATCTCTGATCCAGAACATCGTGAAATCACTACGATGCGCTTGATCTCGAAAATGCCCACACTAGCGGCTATGGCCTACAAACACTCAATTGGTCAACCCGCACTTTATCCACGCAACGATTTAGATTATTCCTCAAACTTCCTTTATATGATGTTTGGTACACCTTGCGAAGACTACGAGGTCAACCCGGTTATAGCCCGGGCAATGGATAAAATATTCATCTTGCACGCCGATCACGAACAAAATGCATCAACTTCTACTGTTCGGCTAGCGGGCTCCACTGGAGCAAATCCTTTTGCCTGTATCGCCTCAGGTATTGCAGCCCTCTGGGGACCATCTCACGGCGGCGCAAATGAAGCGGTTGTGAAAATGCTTGAAGAGATCGGCGATGAGAGCAATGTCGATTCGGCCGTTTTAAGAGCGAAAGACAAAAATGATCCCTTCCGTCTTATGGGCTTTGGTCATCGTGTATATAAAAACTTTGACCCTAGAGCTAAGGTAATGAAAGAAGCCTGCGATGAAGTTCTTTCAGAATTAGGTATTGACGATCCACTGCTAAAAATTGCTAAGCGATTAGAACAAATCGCCTTGGAAGATGATTATTTCATCGAGAAAAAGTTATATCCAAATGTGGATTTTTATTCCGGAATTATATTGCGTGCCATCGGCATACCCTTAAATATGTTCACGGTTATTTTTGCCCTAGGTCGAACATCCGGTTGGCTTGCTCATTGGGGAGAGATGGTTAGTACAAATAGCCGTATTGGCCGACCCCGCCAGCTTTATACCGGTAGTCCGCAACGATCTTATACTTCGATAAATAAGCGATAACATAAGCAAGAATCAAAAAAGCCCGGTTATTACCGGGCTTTTTTATGCATTCCTAAGTCTCTACGTAGTTGCGGCCTTTGCTATTTGCGCGATACAAAGCTGCGCCTGCCTGCTCAGGGGTTTCAAATACATCAACATTCGGCAGAATTGGGCTAAGGCTCAATAAACTTAAAGCGCGGAACCAAAATACCGCTCAGTTCAACTTGCTCAGTAAACATTTCCAATGGCCTCACCCATTTTTGATCCTGCGTCTCTCCATAGAGAGCACGATATAACACCAGTTCCGCCTCAGTTTCAGAGTGTTTTACTACATCGAGAACTAGATAGTCATTGCCTTTGTAATGCCGATATCGGCCCGGTCTTAGCTCCATTACCTCTATCTTCCTGAATTAATTAGGCTGGGGGACGTACATATTTTCAATTCAACTCAATTCCAGTGAGTCGAATTATCAGTATATATGGGTACATTAAGTAGATCTTTAGGTATTTCAGTTTTCGACTCAGAGGCAGAAAATACAACGTGCAGAACCTAAAAAGACTTATCTCGATAGATACGAGACTGTGGGCTATCTTCTGAAATATAGAATTGCTGCTTTCCACTCTTTTTCGCTTCGTACATAGCCATGTCAGCTGACCGCATTACATAATCAATGTCTTGATTTTCAATTAAAAAATGATGAATCCCCATGCTTGAACGTATCTGTACCAAACGCTCTCCAATAGAAAAAGGTTTGGATAAAGTATCCTAAAACGAATTTGCCACTTTTGTAGCGGTAGCCCTGCTATCTGTATTGGGACAGGCAAGTACAAATTCATCGCCAGCTAATCGACAGAAATACATATTGGTGTCTACACAAAATTTCAAATCTAATTGGCCAACACAGGTTTTTATCCGCTCGGAGAACTCTTTCAATACCCGATCGCCACCTTCATGACCAAAGGAGTCGTTTACGGATTTGAAATCATCAATATCGAAATAAAAGAGCGTCAACTTTGTATGCAATGAGAGAGGATTAGCTAGATATTTGGTTAACCAGCGATAAAAGCTGCGCTGATTCATCAACCCAGTCAGATAGTCCTCATTTGCATCCTTCTCCAATTTAACCTGTTGTTTGTATATCTGTCTGGAGAAAGTTGCAGACAATGCAAATGACAATGAAATGGCCACAGCAAAACGGATCAGCATCTGAGGCTCTAAGTGCGGTGCAGCTAGAATGAGATTTACTATGCATAATATTAAGCCGCCGATAAAGGCGGCTCGAAAAGCCATCATAAAAAACATTACCGCAGGCACAGAAAAACAGTAGATTAGTCCCTTTTCGCCATACAAATAGGAAGCAACAAAGGTAAGCATGGCAATGCTGAGCACAAAACCCAGCAGGAAAATTGAAGTCTCGCTGTTGTTAACAGCCGCGAACAAAGAGCTTGCAGTAAATATCAGAGCACCAAAGCAAAATGCGCTCATAATCAAGCTATCGTATAAAAGATGGTACAAGCCAAAAAGGACTATTATCAAAATCCCTAATAGGTGCACCCAAACTAAAGCGGCTCGCGGCAACTTTGGTTCGAATAAATTCAAATCATTCATGCCAAAAGCCTTTGCGCATAATTAAGCGGACTGTCGATTCTAATCATGCGTCACCATTGCTGACAGCCCACACCTATTTATTGTTTCGAGATTGTGACGTAGTCGAGTAATGCAAAATTATTATTGCATTCGAACCAATAAAATACCGCCATTGCGATATAGCACTTCGTCGACCCTCTCCAATTCAATTCGCCCCACTCGGGTGAATACCAGGTCACCCGAGATCGGTTCCATCTTGGGCGTTATCTTCTGCCTGTAAGTTGTAAAACTTGGCATATCCGTGCGCCACATAACAATGGGCTCATTTAGATCGCGGGCAATCAAAGCCGCTTCTTTTACCGGTGTTTGCTGAATCTGGGCAACTGCCGGCACGATGGCTAGACCGAGTATTATCAGATGAACCAGACCGGTTCCGAGAATAGCGGACAAATGAGTTTTAGCACGCATCGCAATACCAATAATTACCAGAATTCCCAGTATCAAAATTAACCAGTAGCTCGTACCCAGTCGTTCAACCCCGTCGATAAGCATCTCAGAGACATATATATCATCTGCGGGATCAACCAGCTCTAGAGCGATCAAAGGGATAATCAGAAAAAGCATTGGCAGCACCAATGCTGGTAGCAAAGACGCGCGTAACGGCACTTTTGAAAGATACTGAGACATAAGAAGAAACAAAGGTGTGGAACCGTATAAAACATAGTGTGGTAGCTGGGTACTAGAAAATGAAAATAGTACGAATACGAAACCAAACCAGCACCAACACCAAGTTGTAAGGCTGTTTCTACCGACCTCACGCATAGAAACAAGACTACGAACCAACCAGACGGCAAAGGGTAAGGTAACTAGAAGAATCCCAGGGATATAGTAAAAAGGCGTGCCACCATGACTTTCCATTGTCTCGGTAAACCGGCCTAAGTTATGGGTGAGAAAAAAGCCGTCAATAAATAATTGCCCCTGATCCATATACTCGGCGATATACCAAGGTAGGGCTATCGCTCCAGCAATTAGCCAACCCAAAGGCTTGATTGCGACTCTAATCCAAGATGAACCATCTCGCATTGCAAAAGCAAAAAGTGTGAGAGTGGCAAAAGGTACTGCTGCTGCCACCGGCCCTTTGGTCAACAAACCTAAACCAATCCATATATAGGCCCGCAAACCGGCTTTTGAATCCTTTTCTACGGCAGCCCGATAACCGTCCATGCACGCAAGGGCAACCCATAGGTTGAGAAGAGCATCAGCCGTTGCTGCGCGTCCAATTACCGACACTCCCACCGCGCTCACCATAAATATGAAAGCTGCGCGTGCTTCTGCTTCACCCAAGCGAGGTTGCGCGAAGCGATAGAGAGAAACAGCCCAAATACTTGCAGCGATTGCCGATGGCAGTCGATAGAAAAACTCATCAACCCCAAATATCCCGGTACTAAAGGCCTGCAACCAATATATTAGAATTGGTTTATCGAATCGTTGAAGGCCATTTAGATAGGTAGTAATAAAATCCTGGCGCAACAACATTTCCATGGTTGCCGCCGAAAATGCACCTTCGTCTAAATCAAATAGAGCGGGACCCCATAGATTCAAAAAAAATCCGACAGCAAGCATCAGAACAATCCAGGGCGTAAAACTGGATTGAAGACTAAGGGAAGGTATTTTCATAAGCGCCGATCAACCCGTTATGGCTTATTCGTATGCGCCTCGCGAACTACGTAGTGCGTGGTATTAGAGGTTTCGTAATAGGTTCGAGACATCAATTCTGCCAAAATTCCCGTGGTGAGGAATTGGAAGGCTGTAATAACCATAACCACGCCTATCAATAAGGCCGGCCTAGTTCCGATGTGATTGCCAAGAATGAATTTGTCGAAACCCAGATAAACGAGGATTATGCCGCCGATAAAGCCCACCACTATCCCGATAGTTCCAAAAAAGTGTCCGGGGCGCGCCCTATACTTCATAAAAAACAACACAGAAAGCAGATCCAAAACGACTCGTATGGATCGCGATATCCCATACTTTGACTCCCCATGAATTCGCGCATGATGCGTTACTGGCATTTCACCTATTCGACGAGCTGGCGCAACTGCCGCCACCCATGCTGGAATAAATCGATGCATTTCGCCGAGCAATTTAACCTGCTTAATTACCGAGGCTCGGTAAACTTTCAGACTGCAACCGTAGTCGTGAATTTTTACTCCTGTAATCTTTCCGATCAATCTATTCGCTAGCCAGGAGGGTATTTTCCTCATAAATAACTTATCTTTGCGCTTCTCGCGCCAACCAACCAGCAAATCTAAATCACGATCAAGCAGTGCATCAACCATTCTGGGAATATCGTGTGGGTCGTTCTGTAAATCTCCATCTAGGGTGACTATCAGCTCCCCAGTTGCCGCATCTATTCCAGCTTGCATGGCAGCAGTTTGACCAAAGTTCCGCTGCAGCTCTAATACCCGTATTTCGTAGTCATGATCAGAACTAGCGGCCAAAGCAGTAGCAACCGTATGGTCCGAACTGCCATCGTCCACCAATATCAACTCATAAGGTCCCGTGTATTCATGCAGCCCCTCTTCCACTCGGTTTAGCAGCGGGTTTATATTGTCCTGTTCGTTATATAGAGGTACTACTAAAGAGAGGGTTGGTTGTGTCGACATCTGAGCTCATTTTTTGGTTATGTTGCGGCCTGCACTGTATCAAAAACCCCTCCCCCTGTACCATTCGAGCAGCTAAAAACACAATCAAATTTTAATGATGGATACCGCCCAAAAATCTCGCATTTATTTTGCCGTTAGCATAAGCGCCGTGATTGCCTATGCATTTGTGCTGGAGTGGTTCTGGGGCTGGGATAGCATAATTGAGCAATGGCAAAATTGGTCAATTGCGTCCACAGCTTTCGCCTTGGCACTACTGTTTTGCACTTATGGCCTAAGGGCCTATCGAATTAGAGATTATTTTAGAGCCTATACAAAGGTAAACTTTTCAGAATCTTGTCGCATTACGTTAATGCATAATTTGGCGAACAACTTACTCCCCATGCGCTCAGGTGAGGCAAGCTTCCCTCTGATGATGCGCAGTAGTTTTGGGCTCTCACTTTCCATGACCACTGGTACCCTTTTATTTTTCCGGGCTCTTGATCTCTATACTTTGCTGGCTTTAGGCAGCTTAGCTTGGCTTCTGGGTTTTGATACCTCAATTCTTTGGTGGTTGGCTTGGGCAATATATCTTTGCAGCCCTATCCTGCTGTTGCCGATGCAATCAGTTGTGTCCCATCAGATCCTAATTAGGCTGCCCCAAAAAATGGAACAGCTAGGCAATAATATTCTCTCGGGAATGCCTGATAACGTTCCCGCACTCTTACGTACTCTAATACTTACTTGGCTGAACTGGGGACTGAAATTACTGGTCTTTGCCTGGATACTAAATAGCTTTGCAGATTTACAAATGGTTCAAGCCATTAGCGGAGCTACCGGAGGAGAGTTAAGTTCTGTTTTACCTTTGCACGCCCCTGGCGGTGTAGGCACCTATGAGGCAGGCGTAGTGGCAGGAGCAATACTAGCCGGAGCGAATCTAGATTCTTCAGTTCTGGCGGCAGTGAATCTGCATCTAATTATTATTTTAGGAACGCTAATAGGCGGACTAGTCGCAGCGGTTATACGACCGGATTCATCAATCTAATATAGGTAAATTCGCGACTCGACCAAGTAAGCCCTGATCAAGGCGGCACAATCACAGAGACCTACAACCTAGAGTCCTAGTTCTTTTAATCCGTTATATTTTGCCAATCCGTCTGTTTCTGCCTCAATACGAAGCAGGCGATTGTATTTAGCGACTCGATCGGACCTGCACAATGAGCCAGTCTTGATTTGACCCGCGCCTGTAGCGACCGCTAGATCGGCAATAGTAGTGTCTTCTGTCTCACCGGAGCGGTGAGATATCACGACGGTATAATTAGCCTCTTGGGCCATCTGAATCGCATCTAGGGTTTCAGACAAGGTACCTATTTGATTCAATTTGATCAGAATAGAATTCGCTACACCTAGCTCAATTCCTTTCTTCAAAATTTTGGGATTGGTGACAAATAGATCGTCGCCAACCAGTTGAACTTTGTCTCCGAGCTGATCCGTAAGCAATTTCCAACCATCCCAGTCAGATTCGTCCATTGCATCTTCAATGGAAAGAATCGGGTATCGCTCACAGAGGCCTGCCAGGAAGTCAGAAAATCCAGCGGCGTCATATTGTTTACCTTCGCCAGACAGGTCGTAGACCCCGTCTTTAAAAAATTCGCTAGCGGCACAATCCAGAGCCAGCACAACGTCTTCTCCAAGCTTATATCCCGCTCCAGTCACCGCCTCGGCTATTACTTCCAAAGCGGCCTCGTTGGAAGGCAAATTTGGTGCAAAGCCACCCTCATCTCCGACCGCTGTATTCAGGCCGCGTGATTGAAGCACTTTTCTTAATTGATGGAATATTTCAGCACCTGTCCGCAGCGCTTCTGCAAAGCTTTCTGCCGACACGGGTTGAATCATAAATTCCTGAATATCTACATTGTTATCAGCGTGTTCACCGCCATTAATAATATTCATCATTGGAAGCGGCATGCTTAGGTTAGGGGATCCGACCATTGACCCTATGTGCTCGTAAAGGGGTATGCCCTTCTCTATCGCCGCTGCTTTAGCATTAGCCAATGAGACAGCCAATATCGCATTTGCGCCAAGTTTAGCTTTGTTCTCAGTAGCGTCGCAGTCGATCATAAGTTGATCGATGCTTCGTTGATCAAGAGAATTAGCGTGGAGCAACAACTCTCTTATTGTTGAGTTAATGTTGTTGACCGCTGTTAGAACACCCTTGCCCATGTATCTAGCTGCGTCGCCATCACGCAGCTCAAGTGCTTCTCTAGAGCCTGTAGAGGCTCCACTAGGAGCACAAGCAGATCCCATTACGCCGCTAGCGATTGTTACCTCAGCCATTACTGTCGGATTGCCTCTAGAATCCAATACCTCAAAAGCGCGAATATCTGCAATTTCGCTCATTGTGAATGCTCCGTAAAAATCTATTTAATATTAAAGGGGGGGAAACTTTTAACTAGTAGATCTAAATCACGCAATTGCATTAAAAAGTCTCTTAGTTTATTCAAAGGAAGTGCACTTGGGCCATCACAGAGTGCGGAATCCGGATCGGGATGAGCTTCCAAAAACAAGCCTGCTAAGCCAGTGGCTACACCAGCTCGAGCCAAATCTGCCACCTGTTGACGTCGACCGCCTGAAGCCGTTTCTCCGGGATCGCGCCGTTGCAAGGCGTGAGTTACATCAAAAATTATTGGACAGCCTGTGGTACGCTTCATGGTATCGAAGCCGAGAAAATCTACAACAAGATTGTCGTACCCGAAATTACTGCCTCGCTCACAAAGCATAACCTTCTCATTTCCGCATTCAGCAAACTTTTCGACAATATTCTTCATTTGCTCAGGACTTAAAAACTGCGGTTTTTTGATGTTAATTACGCGATCAGTCGCGGCCATTGCGGCTACCAAATCTGTTTGCCTGGCGAGGAAGGCTGGAAGCTGAATAACTTCACATATTTCAGCTACCGCCGCTGCCTGGCTTGGCTCGTGTACATCGGTTATTAATGGGATCTCAAATTGGGTTTTTACTTCTTCAAGTATTCGTAACCCGCTTTCTAATCCGGGGCCACGGTAGGAATGAATTGACGACCGGTTCGCCTTATCAAAGGAGGCTTTAAAAACGTAAGGAATTCCCAGCTCACTGGTTACTTCGACATACTTTTCAGCAGCTTGCATCGCAAGATCACGAGATTCAAGCACGTTGATACCACCAAAAAGCACCATTGGCGAGGTATTGCCCACCTCTATAGCGCCGATATTTAAATGGCCAGCATGTGCAGTGATGGAATCAGACATTTATTGATCAGTTCCTGTTTTAGCTTGCTCGGCCGCGGTGTCGGCAGCATCTTTGTGAATAATCGCTGCTCTTATAAATCCGCTAAAAAGCGCATGCCCTTCTCGAGGAGTCGAGGTGAACTCGGGGTGGAATTGGCTGGCTACAAACCAAGGATGATCTTCGATCTCAATAATTTCAACCAATGATTGGTCGCCGGAACGTCCAGCGATTTTTAGGCCACCTTTTTCAAGCTGCTCTACGTAACGACCATTTACTTCATAGCGATGACGATGCCTTTCATGGATTACATCGTGTCCGTAAAGAGATCTCGACAAGGTATTTTTTGCAAGATTACAGGGCTGCGAACCCAGGCGCATCGTACCGCCCAAATCATTACCTTTAACTCGTGTTTGCTTAAGGCCGTCCGGCTCCATCCATTCAGTAATTAGCGCTATTACCGGAAACTCAGCTTCAAGCTCAAATTCCGTACTATTAGCGCCTTCCAAACCAAGCACATTTCTAGCATATTCAACTACTGCAAGCTGCATTCCTAGACATATACCTAGATAGGGTATGCCCTCTTCTCGCGCGTGTCGGACCGCTGAAATCTTTCCTTCTATGCCTCGCTGGCCAAAGCCACCTGGCACCAAAATTCCATCTACGTCATCCAGCAGCTCTAAACCCTGCTCTTCAACATCTTCTGAATCAATATAGCGAATTTTAACGTTGGTTTGATTGTGTATTCCCGCATGTTCCAGAGCTTCATTTATAGACTTATAGGCATCCAAAAGTTCCATATATTTGCCAACCATGGCGATGGTAACTTCACCGCTCATGGAATTCTGAAGATTCACAACCTTATCCCATTCGCTTAGATCCGCATCAGGCTTATGAATATTGAATTTCTCCATTACCAGCTGATCCAATCCGTATTCCTGCAGGTTTCGCGGAATAGTGTAGATAGAAGGAACGTCTGGCATAGGGACTACCGCCCTATATTCAACATTGGTAAAGAGTGCAATCTTTCGGCGAGAACCTTCATCTACAGGGCGCTCAGATCGACAGAGTAGGATTTCTGGCTGCAAGCCAATGGTTCGCAGCTCTTTTACCGAGTGCTGGGTAGGTTTGGTTTTAATTTCTCCGGCCGCGGCAATGTAGGGAACCAGAGTTAAATGCATTAGTAGAGCTCGAGTGCTGCCAAGCTCTACTTTGAGTTGCCGAACGGCCTCCAGAAAGGGTTGCGATTCGATATCACCAACGGTGCCGCCAATCTCACAAATAGCGATATCTTTGCCCTCACCTCCAGCCAGTATTCGCGATTTTATTTCATCGGTAACGTGGGGAATTACCTGAACCGTTCCACCAAGATAGTCTCCGCGACGCTCACGACGCAGAATAGTCTCGTAGATCTGCCCTGTAGTGAAATTATTTCTTTTGCTTGTTTTAGCCTTTAGAAACCGTTCGTAATGTCCAAGATCAAGATCTGTTTCTGCACCATCATCTGTGACAAATACTTCGCCATGTTGAAATGGGCTCATAGTTCCAGGATCCACATTCAAATATGGATCCAACTTCATAATAGTGACGTTAAGGCCGCGAGATTCAAGAATCGCGCCCAAGGACGCCGAAGCAATCCCCTTTCCAAGGGAAGAAACAACCCCACCAGTAACAAAAATAAAACGCGTCATAACACGCCCAGAAAGCGGATTTAAGAAAGAGAAAAGAGTATCGGTATGCCCATCTCTAGAGTGTGGGACAAGGCAGATAAACCTTTCACGAGATGGGACGTCATCTTATCACTAGGCCGCTTACCAAACAATTTAAAAATCGATTGGCCGGACTAATTTGCTACAAGAAAATATGATCTCGCTTCTAGCTAGGGTATCTTTAGGCTTTACACAGGTATAATTAGCAAATTCAAACTAAAACAAAAGGTTTCCGATGAAAAAAAGCAATTCAATCAGCCGTCGAAAATTTATAGCTGGGGCATTAATCATCCCTGCGCTGGACGTAACCCGCCCTCTAATCGCTCAAGAAAAACTCAAATTAGATGAAAACAATGCGTCTGCCGCCGCTTTGGGCTTCAAACACAATATCGCAGATATCGATTCTATGATGTTTCCCCGCCGAGAAACTGATGCCAATGGAGCCACACAGTACTGTAATAACTGCGCTCTGTTTACTACGCAAGCTAGTACAACCGAATGGGGCGGATGCCTTTTATTTCCGACTAATTCTGTCGCTTCAGAAGGCTGGTGTAACGTCTGGGCGGCTAAGCCCGCTTAGCTAGGTTTCCTGAAGCCAGGTTAACCAGTGTTCCATATTATTTTTGGAACGCTGATTTCCGGGTCACAGCTAAAAACCCCAGCGACTGCAATTAGCTCGTCGTTTCGCCACACTAGTGGAACTCTATCTCTTAACCAGGGAACGAGACCATATTCTTGCATCAATTTTTTAAGCGACTGAGACTTATCTCTACCTAGAGGCTTACATCGCTCTCCGCCATGTCTAAAACTCAGGAATAGAACCTCTCCGGAATAGTGCTCAAGTGGCATTAGCTCGCCACATCCCTTTATTTCAACTGCCTCTTTGCCACTCCACTGCAACTTAATAGCTTCAGTTGCCAGTTCAGGAATTTTTGACATCAAATAAAGTCGCCCGGTATATCGCCTCATTTCGCTTTCACCAGCTTGCACCAATGGCATGGCATCTTCAGACGCGTCTATGGCGGTGGCGACTTTTAATCTATAGGTTGAATCAAATCCATTCAGGCCGAGTTGGGCGAGAGCTTGTTCTAGTAGCAATGCCTGTGCTGCCTCACTCAGAAGCAGATAGGCAGAGATCTCAAAACTACTGCCATAACTTTCTTTCCGCCAATTACAGTTCTCTAAAAGTAGTTCAGAATATTCGTCTAGTAAATTTGAGGCCGCACGCAAATTCGAAGCAGCTCTTCCTAGGGTTAGATTCGCTTTTGGCCAGCGATCGAGGATAGTAGGTAGTACATTTTGACGAATGTAGTTTCGATCGTAGCCGACCTCTAAATTGGAAGGGTCTTCAATCCAGTTGATTTTTGACTCAGACGCCAGCTGCATTAATTCTTCTTTGGTGCGAGATAATAGAGGTCGGACTAATAGTCCTAGTCCCTCTGTCCGCTGCTGAGGTATAGCAGCAAGCCCACGCGCGCCACTACCCCTAAACAGTCTGTATAAAAGTGTTTCTGCCTGATCATCAGCATGATGACCTAACAGTAATACATCTCCCTGAGCTAGGTTATTGCGAAAGAATTGATAACGAAGTTGTCGTGCTGCTTCCTCGACACCATTGCCTTTGTTTGAAACCTTTAGTATCTCGCTGCGAAACTCGACACCTAAAGATTCACACTCTTGCTGGCAATTTATCTGCCATTCATTTGATTCGACCTGAAGACGATGATTTAGATGTAAGGCGCCAACTTTAGCAGCCCCCAATATACGAACAGCGGCGTGTAAAAGCACCGTGGAATCTAGGCCTCCGCTGTAGGCAACCCAAACCCTATTGGCGCCCCTGAGTTGAAGCTCAAACCCTTCTAACAGCTGTTCCAATCTGTCGACTTTCATAGGCTCATGGCTGCCTTAGGCTTCCAGAGCAACTGCGTCAGATCCAAAGTTGTGTCGAAGCTCATGGAGAAGATCGTCGCGCGGTTCCACTTTCCACTCGTCGCCCAATTCGAACTCTGCTTCAGAGCCCTCTTGCAGTATTTTAATTCGAACAGCACAACTTCCCCCACGAAAGTCTTCAAGGCATTCTCGCAGTGAATTGATCGAGCGATCATTTAGCTCTTTCCGTCCGATATCAACACGCAGACGATTGAATCTAATACTGCGTAATTCCAGCAACGGCATAAGCTGCTCGGCCCTAATACGCAATCCCCCAGAATAATCATCCTGCTGCACCGTACCCTCTACTGCTATAACTGTATCCATAATCAGAGAGGGCTCGACACTGGCAAATAGATCTGAAAATAAAGTTACCTCGATCCTCGCACTTCGATCATCTAAGGTAAGGATGCAAAGCTGATCACCTCTTTTAGTTTTAATCACTCGCCTATCAACCAGCAACCCGCCCAACCACTGAAGTTTTTTGTCCGGTCGAAGATCACACAACCTCTTACCGATTAATAACTTCAATTCATCTGCATAAGCTTCAACCGGGTGCCCTGTTAGGTAGAGGCCCAGAGTCTCCTTTTCTTTCTGCAAACGCTCTTTCATGGTCCATGCGCGAACCGCAGTATTAGTATTCGCAACTTGCTCAGGAGCTTCAGATACCTGGATTTCCCCGAACATATCAACCATGCCTGAGGCTTGATTTTGATTTACCTGCTCAGCGATCTGCATAGCTTCTTCTAGCTGGCTCTCCAACACAGCGCGACACTTGTCCGGGTCATCTGGAAATTGGGTGAGCCTATCCATTGCTCCAGCACGTAGCAGAGCGTCCGCTCCGCGTCTATTTAGTTTGCGCTGGTCAACCCGTCCACAGAAGTCGTATAAAGTTGAATATGGTCCCTGCAACTGACGGCTATCAATAATGCTTTGAATTGCATTTTCACCCAGTCCCTTAATTGCACCCAGTCCATATACAATTTGACCCTGTTTATTTACGGAAAATTGGAACTCGCCAGTATTAACATCCGGTGGAGTAACATCTAAACTCAGTCGTTCGCACTCATCAATAAACCCAACAATCTTGTCGGTATTCTGCATATCAGCGGACATCACCGCCGCCATAAATTCTGCAGGATAATGCGACTTCAGCCAGGCTGTCTGATAGGCAACCAACGCATAGGCCGCCGAGTGGGATTTGTTAAATCCGTAACCAGCGAATTTTTCCATTAGGTCAAAGATATTACTGGACAGTTCCTCCGATATTTCTCGCTTCTCGGCGCCTTCCATAAACATTTTGCGCTGTTTGGCCATCTCTTCGGGTTTCTTCTTACCCATTGCGCGTCGCAGTAAATCAGCGTCACCCAAACTATAGCCAGCCAACACCTGAGCAATCTGCATTACCTGTTCTTGGTAAAGAATAATTCCGTAAGTTGGCTCTAGAACCGGCTGTAAATCTTCGTGCTGATACGTTGGATGCGGATAGGCAATCTGTTCTCTGCCGTGTTTTCGATTTATGAAGTCATCGACCATGCCCGATTGCAAAGGGCCCGGTCTAAAGAGTGCAACCAGCGCGACAATATCTTCAAAGTTGGAGGGCAATTGACGCTTTATAAGGTCTTTCATGCCGCGAGATTCAAGCTGGAAAACCGCAGTAGTTTCAGCTCGCTGCAAGGACTCAAAGGTTTTCTGGTCGTCTAAAGGAATTCGGTCAATCTCGATATCCGAAAGCCCATCGGTTTTTCGTTTTCGATTTGCGATGGCGACAGCCCAGTCGATAATCGTCAGTGTTTTTAGGCCGAGAAAATCAAATTTGACTAACCCCACACTTTCAACATCATCTTTATCGTATTGGGTAACTAATCCGCCACCCTGGTCATCGCAGTAAAGCGGCGAAAAATCCGTCAACTTGGTGGGGGCGATAACTACACCACCCGCATGTTTCCCGCAATTTTTGGCGATACCTTCAAGCTGAATCGCCATATCCCAGATTTCTTGAGCCTCAGAATCGATTTCAAGAAAATCTTGTAAACTTTTTTCTTGTTCAAGAGCCAAGGAAAGCGTCATGCCTACTTCAAATGGAATCATTTTCGAAAGACGATCGGCTAACCCATAGGGTTTACCCTGCACCCGGGCAACATCTTTCACCACCGCTTTAGCCGCCATAGTTCCAAAGGTGACAATTTGAGAGACCGCTTCGCGCCCATACTGCTCAGCAACGTAGTCAATTACCCGATCCCTACCCTCCATGCAAAAGTCGATATCGAAATCCGGCAGAGAAACCCGTTCAGGATTTAGGAAGCGCTCAAACAGGAGATCGTAGTGAATCGGGTCCAAATCGGTTATTTTCAATGCATAGGCCACCAATGATCCGGCACCAGAACCCCGCCCAGGCCCAACAGGAATCTTGTTGTCTTTGGCCCAGCGGATAAAATCCATCACTATTAGAAAATAACCGGGGAAACCCATCTGAATAATAATATTCAGTTCTTCCTCTAGCCTGTCCCAATATATTTTAAGGCTGGTATCTTGTTCAGAGGTATCCGGGAAAAGTACCTTTAACCGCTGACTTAGCCCTTCTCGAGAAGTTAGTCGTAAATAGTCATCTTCTGAAGAGTTGTCTGGTATTGGATAAGCCGGCAAATAGGATTTTCCAAGCTCCAGTTTGAAGTTACATCGTTTAGCAATCTCAATAGTAGTTTCTATAGCTTCTGGCAGGTCCGAAAAAATCTCAGTCATCTCTTCGGCAGTGCGCAGGTATTGCTGTTCCGAGTAGCGTTGTACTTTACGCGGATCTGCCAGAGCAAATCCGTCATGAATACAGGCTCTAGTCTCATGCGCTTCAAAGTCTTCAGTTTTCAGAAATCTCACATCATTTGTAGCTACCAGAGGTAATGCCAACTCATCAGCCAGGTCAACGGCTTGATGCAAATGATCTTCGTCGCCAGAACGTCCTGTACGCTGAACTTCAATATAGAAGCTATCGACGAAGGTCTCAGCCCACCATTTCGCACAAGTACGGGCTTCCTTAATGTTGGATTTAACTAATAACTGACCAAGTTGACCGCGACTGGATCCAGACATGCAAATAAGCCCTGAATGTAATTCAGTCAACCACTCAGGTTTAACCCTGGGCTCACCTCTAACTTGGCCCTCTACGTAGCTTCGAGAAATAATCTCAATAAGATTTTTGTAACCCTCTTGGCTAGCCACTAGAAGAGTGAATTCATTTAAAGGGTCTGAACCTTCAGTGTGAAGGATCAGATCACAACCAAATATAGGCTTAATACCCTGAGCAACGGCAGCTCGATAAAACTTTACCGCCGCAAAAAGATTGTTGTAGTCCGTTAGAGCAAATGCAGGCATCTGCATATCTGCCAAGCTAGCCATGGTTGGCTTTATCCGAAGAATTCCATCCCGCAGGGAGTATTCTGAATGCGCTCGTAAATGAACGAAGTTCTGGGCGGCTTTCTCAGGCTTATTTGAATCTGGTTCCATGTTCTCAAAAATCTAGCTAGTAAATAGATCTGCCTGTTGCACAGGACGATAACTTTGCCGATGGATTCTACATGAGCCAAACTCTCTGAGCATTTCGATATGTTGTTTAGTTGGATACCCTTTGTGTTTATCGAATCCGTAGCGAGGGTAGGCTTGATGCATTTCCTGCATATGTCTATCTCTCGCGACTTTTGCCAATATTGATGCGGCAGATATCTCTGTAACCCGCGAATCGCCTTTTACCAGAGCAATGGAGGCAAAACTCCATTTAGGTAGCCGGTTTCCATCGACCGCTACAAATTCAGGAACTGGATTCAAAGCTTCAGCAGCACGCTGCATCGCCAACATGGACGCCTGTAATACATTTAACTGATCGACTTCTTCAACCGTCGCAATGCTTATGTTCCAGGCCAAAGCCTGCTCGCAAATTTTGTCGAACAAAGCCTCTCGCCGTTTAGCACTTAACTTTTTAGAATCGTCGAGGCCAGCAATTGGTTTATCAGGATCAAGTATCACAGCTGCTGCATAAAGATCACCTGCCAGGGGGCCACGACCTGCTTCATCGGTACCGGCTAACAGATTGCCCATGTACGGGATTTCAGGATCACGTTCTGGACTAATAATCATTCACAGTCATTTACGAGGGTAGTGGCTGCCTCAGCAGCCAATTTGTTGGAAGGTAATCTAAGTTGCTGCGCAAGGGCATCAAATGCCTGCTCTTGCTCGAGACGAGCAGGCTCATCCTCCAAGAGTGCCAACAAAGCCGAGGTTAGTTTTTCTGCTGTTGCATCGGTTTGTAGATACTCTGAAACTACCTCTTTTCCGGCAATAAGATTAGGCAAAGAAACATAAGGAACTTTAAGCATACTGCTGATAATTTTAAAGGTAAGCCAGTCTGAACGATAAGCAACGATCAAGGGTCGGTTTACCAGCATAATTTCCAGTGTAGTAGTACCTGAAGCCGCTAGTACAACGTCCGCCGCAGCGACAACCTCAATGGCCCTATCTACAACAATCTGTATATCTATATCACCAATCAAAGTCTTTATCTGATCTGCTTTGGCCTGATTAACAGCAGCAAAAACAAACTGGATATCTGTATGGGTTTTTCCGATCAGGTTCAGCGTTTGCAGATAGGTGGGCACCAGGTGCTTTATCTCACCTGACCGGCTTCCTGGTAACAGGGCAATACAGGGACGAGACGGATCTAGCTGCAAACTAGAACGACTATCGGCTTTGAGTATGTTCCCTGATATTTCAGAGGCTAAAGGATGTCCAACAAATCTGACTGGAACATTATGTTTTTTGTAAAAAGCCGCCTCAAAGGGAAGCAGAGTTAGCATCAGGTCGATGGATTTAGCGATTGATTTAATACGGCCCTGCCGCCACGCCCAAACAGAGGGGCTTACGTAGTGCAGGGTTTTAATACCCGCATTTTTTAGGCGCTTAGCCAATCCAAGATTGAAATCGGGAGAATCTATGCCGACGAACAAATCTATATCAGCTCCAATAAATCCCTTGGCTAGATTTCGCCTCATCCCTAGTAATTCCGGTAACCGCTTTAGAGGTTCGATCAAACCCATTACCGAAAGAGGTTCCATCGGATATAGCTGATCTAGACCTAGCGCTGCCATGCGAACACCACCAACGCCAATAAATTCAACTTCTGGATAGCGATTTTTTAGTTCTGACATCAAGCCAGCGCCGAGAATATCTCCGGATGCTTCACCTGCCACTATCCCAACGCGGCGCAGGGTCATTAACGCAAGATTCCTCGCTCGGAGTTTTCCAAAGAATCGATCAGCGGCTGAAGAACCGCTATATTTTCAAGATCAGTTTTTAGTAATGCAATCGCATCAGACAGTTCCAGTCCTTTGCGATAAATAGATTTATAGGCTCTTTGCAGGCAACGAATTTGCTCTGAAGAAAATTCGCGGCGGCGTAAACCCTCTGAATTGATAGTGCGCGGTTTAGCGGGACTACCAGCCACCATTACATAAGCAGGAACATCCTGAGTAATCCATGCATGGGCACCGATAAAACTATGGGCACCAACATTGCAGTATTGATGCAAGCTGGTAAAACCAGAAATAATCGCCCAATCACCCACTTCTACGTGACCAGCCAGTGCAACGTTATTAACCAAAATTGTGTTGTTTTTAACTATGGAATCATGACCAATATGTACATAGGCCATAATCAAATTTTTATTGCCTATAAAGGTCTCTGAGCGATCTTGAACGGTGCCACGATGGATGGTGACACCTTCTCGAATTACATTATCATCGCCAATAATTAACCTTGTATCTTCGCCCTTGTACTTAAGGTCAGGAGTATCTTCGCCAATACTGCAAAACTGTAGAATCCGGTTGTTTTTGCCTATTTTGGTGGGACCCTTTATTACATTGTGCGGGCCTACTATTGTGCCAGACCCAATTTCAACATTTGGGCCTATAACATTAAAGGGACCTATTTCGGCATCTTCAGCGATTATTGCAGATGGATCTACCACCGCTAGTGGATCAATCATGAGCGTGGATCAGGCTTTGGCTTGAATCAGTCATAGAAAGCGCCTTAGGTAGTTTTAACTGTCTACAATAGCGCAGGTCAATTGAGCGGTAACCGCGACTCTGTCATCAACCAAAGCCCGTACGTCGAATTTCCATATATGTCGTTTACGCGTTATTACGGTAGATTCCAGAATGAGTCGGTCACCAGGGATCACTCGATGTTTGAAACGAGCTTTTTCAATACCGGCAAATAGATAGAGAAAACCATCTTCAGGCTTCATGTTTACGGTTCTAAAGCCTAGTACGCCAGAAACCTGTGCTAGCGCTTCAATAATTACAACGCCAGGCAATATAGGGTTATCTGGAAAATGCCCCTGAAACATTTCCTCGTTGTAGGTTACATTTTTAAACCCACGAACAAAATGCCCTTCCTCATAGTCCGTTACCCTGTCTACAAATAGCATGGGGTACCTGTGAGGCAGGTATTTTTGAATTTCAATAACGTCCATTAACCTTCGGCCTTGTGCGTTGTTTTATTTTCGAGTGCTGTAACCCGATCAATTAGTTTTTCTATTTGTCTCAGCCTGACGGTATTTCGTCTCCATTCCTTTGAAGGCGCTGCTGGCATTCCAGATGAATATTGTCCAGCACCAGCAATTGAGCGAGTCACCATGCTCTTACCGGTTATATGAACATCGTCGGCTATGGTTAGATGCCCAGCAATGGCTACCTGTCCACCCATAGTGCAATTTTTACCCACTTTACTACTGCCTGCGATACCTATCTGCCCGGCAAGTGCGGTATGGTCCCCGATTTCGACATTATGAGCAATCAAAACTAGGTCATCTATAATGACATCGTTACCAATCAGAGTATCGTCGAGGGCTCCGCGCGAGATACTGACATTCGCTCCAATGTCTACTCGATTTCCTATTATCACCCGGCCCAATTGGTGGATTTTTACCCAGCCCTCCTTAGACGGCGCAAATCCAAAACCATCTGAACCAATAACGGTACCGCTACTAATTCGACAACCAAGCCCAATTTCCACCTCGTGATAGATGGTAACTTTCGCATCAAGTGTGGACAGCGAGCCTATCACTGAGTTTCGGCCAATACAGCAACCTGCGCCTATATTGCAGTTGTCACCAATATTCGCACCCGCCTCAATTACCGCAAAGGGCCCAACATTTACGCCCTTCCCTAAATTTGCTTGCTTTGAAATACAGGCCAAATCAGAAATACCTGATTTCTGTTTGCTCTGGGCAAATAGCTCAGTTGCTCGGGCATAGGCCAAATAGGGCTCGGCGTGGGCCAAAATTACCTTACCAGTAGCATCCTCAATGAGATCGGGGAGAGCTATTAATACCCCGGCTGAACTCGCCTTTGCCTCTTCTAGGTGCTGTTCGGATACGACAAAGCTCAAATCTGTTGGCGTGGCGGATGCCAGGGACGCTATTCCGGTTAGGATTAAGTCCCTGGGCGCACCCAATTGCTCCGCGCCAATGTGAGCGGCAATCTCCTTGATAGAGACTCCAGAGCGTTGCAAGCTTATCTCAGATTATTGCTGAGAAAGTTTCTCAGACAGTAAAGCCGTCAAATTGTGGGAATCATCCGCGTCGTAAACAGCAGTTTCGCGAAGCAATAAGGAAATATTTTCTTCAACAATTATCTCTTCCAGAGCCTGAAGCGCTGCTGCATTCATTGAATTAATAATCTCGCCTATTACGCGTTCGCGCTCGGACTGAATTTTTTGGGTGGTTAGCTGTAAATCTGCATCTTTGAATTGGCGGGTACGAGTGTACTGAGCAAAACGTGCATCATCCCAACCGCTTGCTTCGGCACGAGCCTGTCCATCCAAGCTATCCATATCTGCTTGTAGGCTTCGCGCTACCGCAACTAGCTCGGAAAAAGTTGGATCAGCAGCAAGCCTTTCTAACTCTTGTTGGCCATAGGCACTGTTCAATATAGCTGATTGAATATCAACCACAGCTATGTTTTGCGCCGATACGGCCGCTGATGCAAGAATTGCCGAAGCGGCCAAAGTTGCGAGTAAAATCTGTCTAATCACTTACTATCTCCTAGTTTTTTTAAAATGTTTGTCCCAGAGTAAACTGGAACATTTCTTGGTCTTCAAATTCTCCGCCATTCACGGGCCGACCAAGGCTAAAGGACATAGGTCCAAATCCGCTGATCCAAGTTACCGCTATTCCGGCAGAATATCTAAGTTCTTTTATGTCTGGCGCGAAACAGTTTAACTGAACTGTCTCCAATATCCCTGCGGGATCTGGCGTACAGTTAGTATCAAATACATTACCTGCATCGAAATAGAGTGAGGCTTGAACCGCATTAGGATTGGGTACAAAGGGAGTAGGTATTATAATTGCTGCGCTAAATACCGCCAAAACGTTACCGCCAATAGGATTGGGTTCAGAAAACTGCGTAGCTCCCGATTCCCTGGGCCCAAGCTGGTTTGTCTCAAACCCTCGGACCGACCCGATACCACCAGCGTAATAGTTTTCGAAGAAAGGCATACGCTCTGTATCTCCGTAAGCCTCTCCATAGCCCAACTGGGTTTCCAGCTTTAATCTAAAGTTACCATATATTGGAAACAATCTTTCTGCGTTCAATGACACCTTGTAGTAAGTAATATCACTACCTGGCACGGACGCCTCAAGAGCTAGCGACTGTGATGATCCAGCAGTAGGGAAAACAGCCCGGTTAAGGGTGGAACTACCTATGGATAAATCCAACTTGAACATATTAAACGTTTCGTCGCCATCGGGTGCCAACTGAGCTATTTCGTTTGACGCAAAGGCGCCAGTACTCAGGCCCAACTGTTCGAAGCCTAGCCCATAGCGGATATAGCCTGCTTCCGAGACGGGATAACCAAAGTTCATGCTAAAACCCAGAATATCGGTTGTATAGGTCGAAATATTAATTTCGCCATAATCAGTAGCTCTCGAAAAGAGAGAGAAACCAGCTGAGACACCATCAGGAGTGAAGTATGGATTGGTATAGCTAATGCTGTAGCTATCTTGGTATGTGGACTTATTGACGCTGAAGCCCACCGAATTACCAGTGCCGAGGAAGTTATTCTCCGACAGGTTAAACCCCAACAATACACCTGAGTAATCTGCGTATCCTACGCTTGCACTTATTGAGCCTGATGCTTGCTCATCAACCGTATAAATCACATCGATCTGATCCGAAGTTCCAGCAACGGGCTGTGTTTGGGTATCAACTTGAGCAAAAAACCCAAGTCGATCCAACCTTACTTTGCCCAGCTCAATAAGCTGATCGGACGCAGAAGAAGATTCCAGCTGACGCATTTCTCTACGCAACACTTCGTCTTCAGTACGTAAATTACCCCGAAACTCAACACGTCTTACATATACACGCTGTTCAGGGTTGATAAAAAAGTCCAACTTAACTTCACCACTGCCTGATTCGAAATCCGATATATCTTCAACTTCAGCAAAGGTATAGCCTTCGTTTGCTAATCGAGTGGTTAGGTATTCCTTAGTAAGCGTTACTAAAGCCTGAGAATATATTTGCCCCGGCCGCACTACCAGATAGCGTGAAAGTTCTGCTTCAGGAACTACTAAGTCCCCAAGAAAACCCACTTCTGAGATGGTATAAACATCACCTTCATTGATATTCACTGTGATAAATACCGATGTTTTGTCGGGACTAATCGCAATCTGAGTAGATTGGATGCCAAATTCAAAATACCCCTGATTTCGATAGAAGGCTTCCAAACTATCTAAATCTCCGGTCAATTGCTCACGAGAATATCTATCTTTTTTGTCTATCCAGGAAAGCCAGTCTGTATCTTCAAGTTCAAATAATCCCAACAATTCTTTGTCGTCAAATTCTTCATTGCCGATAATACTAATTTGCCTAATTGCAGCCTTCTCACCTTCATCAACATTTAGACGAACGCTAACTCGGTTTCTGGGTAATTCAACAATTTCAGATTCAACATTAGACCCGTAGTGCCCCTGAGAAACATATTCCTGAGCGAGAGACCGAGAAACAGCTTCCAGTGTGGCAGGTTGCAATATTTGCCCTTCAAATAACCCCGCATCGTTCATTGATTCTAGAAGCGCATCTGTTTCAATAATCTTATTGCCTTCAATCTCAATTGCGGCAATAGCTGGTCGCTCTGTAACTCGAACCACCAAGATGTTGTTATCACGCTCAATTCTGATGTCCGTAAAAAATCCGGTCGCAAATAGAGCTCGAATGGAATCCTGAATCACCAACTCATCGACAATATCTCCCACACGAGCGGGCATAGCGGCAAATACCGAACCGGAGGAAACCCTTTGCACACCTTCGATACGAATATCTTCGATTACAAAAGTTTGGGCGAAAATATTTGCCGAAAAGAGGACAAGAAAACTAAGAACGATTTTTTTCATTGTTACTACTGAGGGCCTTTTCCTATTAAATAAATATTCACTGCTGGTCCACGCAGATGCGCGACGTTACAGGCGACCGAAATCATTGTAAAGGGCAAGAATCATCACACTGAATAACACTGCCATACCAAACCGAATTGCAATACCTTGAACCCACTCACTAAGGGGTGAGCCTTTAACTAATTCCACTATATAGAAAAGCAGATGACCGCCATCTAACACCGGTATTGGAAGCAAATTAACCACGCCCAACATTACACTCAGACCAGCCACAAACATAAAAAAGGATTGCCATCCCGCATCTGCGGAAGCACCCGCATATTTTGCAATGGATATGGGACCACCTAAGTTTTTAGTTGATATCTGTCCGGTAACTAATTTTTTGAGTGAATCTAGAATTAATACTGAAGTTGAGCCCGTTTGACGCAGTCCTTCGGTAAAGCCACCAAGAATAGTAAAACTAATAGCCCGTTTCAGGTCCGCAGGCCATTCGCCCTGTGCGGCAACCACACCAATTAAACCTATTGTCTCTCCGTCCACCAGGGTAGGTTCTGGAGTTATTGACAGTTGAACAGACTCGGACTCTCTAAGCAGAACCACGCTGATTTCAGAGCCAGGTCGCTCGGAAACATAATCGCGCCACTGTTGCCAGGAATCAACGCCTATTCCGTCCACTGATAGCACCTGATCACCAACTAGCATACCTGCTCGTTCGGCCGCGCCGGATTCAACAATTTGCCCGAAAATCGCCTCAAGGGGCGGTGCGTAGGGTGTGATACCCAAAGAGGAGAGAAATTCAGGAGACTCAGTATCACCCTGCCATTGCTGAATGGGGATGGATATCTCTTGAGATTGCACAGAACTTCCCAAAGGTTTCACTTCTATAGACAATTCGCCGGATTCACCAATTCGTCGAACTAACTGATCGAAGGCCTCACGCCAGGTATCGATAGAGACGCCATCCACTGCAGTTATTTCATAGGCAGGTTCTTGAATACCAGCAAGCAATCCAGCTTGATTTGCAGGAGAACCCTCCTCTATCTCACCGATTAATGGCAAATATCCTGTCATACCACCCATAAAAACAGCCCAATAAAACAAAACCGCTAGTATAAAGTTAGCGATTGGCCCTGCACTCACAATTGCAATGCGCTGCCATACCGACTTATGGCTAAAACTGAACTGCTCGTCTGCGGGTTCAACTGGCTCCTCTTGTCCCTCGCCGAGCATCTTGACGTAACCGCCCAGAGGAATCGGAGCCAATGCAAACTCTGTATCGCCTTTATTAAAACGCAGAAAGGGTTTACCAAAACCAATAGAAAACCGTAAAACGCGCACTCCACAACGGCGTGCAACCCAGTAATGGCCAAATTCGTGCACCGTCACCAGAATAAACAGGGCGACCACGGCAAATACTATTGCGTTAAATACGTACATCAAGACATCTCTTGCAGACAATCAAAGCAGTGCTGACGGGCTATTCCGTCCAGCTCTATGACTTCATCTATGCTCACAGGTTCCCTTTCGGTAGCGAAATTTAGAGTTTTTTCCACCAAAAAGGCTATCTCTGTAATTTTGATCTTGCCTTCAATAAAGGCCTGAACCGCAATTTCGTTGGCTGCGTTCAGAAAAAGGGGGTAGCTGCCTCCTTTTTTGGCGGCCTCTATTGCTATTCTTAAGCAGTCGAAAGTTTCTATATCAGGCTTTTCGAAACTGAGGTTTGGTCCATTACATAAATCCAAATAGGAGGAGCCAGAGCTAATTCGATCGGGGTACCCCAGCCCGTGAGCAATGGGAGTGCACATATTCGGTGTGCCCAATTGCGCCAACTGCGATCCATCATCAAATTCAACAAGCGAATGAATAATACTTTGAGGGTGCACCAATATCTCAATAGTCTCTGGCGACACTCCAAACAACCAGCAGGCTTCGATCAGCTCTAGGCCTTTATTCATTAAGGTTGCTGAATCAACACTGATTTTCTTACCCATCTCCCAGTTGGGGTGAAGGAAGGCTTGCTCAGGCGTTACTTTAGAAAGTTCATCCTTTGTATAGCCTCGAAAAGGCCCGCCAGAAGCGGTTAATAATATTCGGCGGACTTTCGGCTGGTATTGTTGATCCTTAGGAAGACATTGAAATATGGCGTTGTGTTCGCTATCGAGAGGTAATAACTCAGCACCAGATCGCTCAACCTCAGATATAAATAATCGTCCAGCACAAACCAAGGCCTCTTTATTCGCCAGTAAGACACGCTTTCCTGCCTTAACAGCCGCGAGAGTAGGTAGCAGCCCCGCTGCACCGACGATGGCGGCCACAACGGTATGAGTGTCCTTATCTTCCGCAACCGTTTGCAGAGCACAGGCTCCAGACAGAATTTGAATTTCCAAATCGGGAAGTTCTGTCTCGACGCGATTACGAAGCTCTTGCTCTAGACTCACGTCAGCAATAACCGCAAAACTTGGTTTGAATTCACTTATTTGAGCAACCAAACCGTCGATATCAGTATTAGCCGTAAGCGCTCTGATCCTAAACTTCTCAGGGTGCAATCGAATCACTTCAAGCGTGCTTTGACCTATGGATCCGGTCGCCCCCAGTAAACAAATATCTATCACGTTAACTCAGAGCTGAAAACAGCATGGTCGCTAATACAAAAAATGGAGTGGCCGCAAGAAGCCCATCAATACGATCTAGGATGCCTCCATGACCTGGAAGCAGATCACCACTGTCTTTTACGCCACTATGACGCTTAATTGCGCTCTCAGTTAGGTCACCCACAATAGATAGTAAGCTAGCACCCAAGATCAGGACAACAATAAGGAAATTGGATATTGGGGAGAAATCAATCAGTACAACGAGAATTCCGGCCAATATAAAATTGCCCACAAAACCTCCGAGGGCTCCTTCCATAGTCTTTGCGGGGCTTATGTCAGCGGCCAATTTATTGCGCCCAAAGCGACGCCCAGCTAGGTAGGCAAAAGTATCAGCAACCGCAACCAGTCCAACTATTAGCGTAACTCGCCACTCCCCATCGGGAAGAGTCTTAAGCCAAACCAACCCTAGAGATGCTGATAGCAAAAATACCGCTCCAGAAACTGCAACGAGCCAAGTATTACTGAATACCGCTTGTGATTTCCGGTAGAAAATTAATAGCGGAATCGCCAAAACCCAGAGAGAAAATGCCAATACCACCAAAGGGAACAGAGCGCCCGCCAATCCATCCAACTGAGCAAGAAAGAAAACATAGGCAAGAGCCAAACCAATTACGTAAGCTATTTGCAGTACAAGCCCAAAGCCGCAGAGCTGGCTCCACTCTCGAGCCGCAACAATTAGAAGAGCACCTGCCACCACCACAAAAAGACCTGGCACAGGTAAAAATATTGCCGCCAAAAACAATGCGCCAGCGGTGATCCCCGTTGTTAGTCGGGCTAACACTTAGCTTACCTTCTTATTATTCTGAGCCTGATCGGCTAAGGCATTGGCACCAAATCGTCGCTGTCTTCTATGGTACTCACGAATCGCTTTCTGGAACCAATGGCTATCAAAATCTGGCCAATAGCACTGACTAAAAAACAACTCGGCATAAGATAATTGCCAAAGTAAAAAATTACTTACTCTAGATTCTGCTCCCGTTCGTATCAGTAAATCGAGTGGAGGGAATTCACTTAAACAAACTGCCTTCTGAAAACTTTCTTCAGTAATATCAGCCGGAATAATTTTCCCGGCGGCAACGTCCTCAGCAAGAGAACGAGCTGCTTGTGTAATATCCCATTGTCCACCGTAGTCAGCAGCCACCACCAGAGTCCTAGAACCCTTAGATGTTTGATCCTCCACTTGCGCAATAAGTTTATTCAGTCGCGCGCTAAAACGATCTCTACGGCCTATCACCTTGAGCCGAATGTCTCTTTCAACAAGTTCTTTGCGGTAGCGGCGAAGTGAAGAAGCGAATAAGGACATAAGCCCCCCGACTTCCTGCTTAGACCGGCTCCAATTTTCACTACTAAAAGCAAATACCGTTAAGACACTTATTGATTCCGTTTCACAGGCATCTATAACATCCCTCAGCCTATCTGCTCCCGCCTGATGACCAGATAATGCAGGCAACCCTCTATCGCGCGCCCAGCGATTATTGCCGTCCATGATAATGGCAACATGGTTAAGAGAATTTGGTTCGGTGGAAGACATATGGAAGGGTTCTTAAGAACCTAAATTTCCATCAAATCAGCTTCTTTTTTGACCAGTAATTTGTCGACATCGACGACAAATTGATCTGTTATTTTTTGAATATCGTCGTGAGCTTTGCGCTCTTCATCTTCACTAATTTCTTTTTCTTTAAGTAAGTCTTTTAGTTGAGATAACGAGTCTCGTCTAACATTTCGAACGGAAATACGAGCAGACTCGGCTTCTTGTTTGGCCTGTTTGGTATAGTGTTTTCGGGTTTCTTCGGTAAGTGCGGGCATAGGAATTCGGATCACGGTTCCGGCAGTGGCTGGATTTAGACCGAGATCGGATTTCATTATTGCCTTTTCGATTTCCTGCACCATGGATTTCTCCCAGGGAGTAACCATTAGGGTGCGAGCGTCTTCAACATTTACATTTGCGACCTGATTTAGTGGCATATCAGATCCGTAATAGTTCACATGGATACCATCTAACAGGTTTGGATGAGCTCGACCGGTTCGTATACGGCTAAAAGCACTGTTCAGCGCATCGATGGATTTACCCATACGCAGACTGGTTTCCTTTTTAATCTCTTCGATCATGTTGATTCCCCTACAGATTTTTCTGTAGCGATATTGCCAGCTGCGTTAGCTGTAACGCCATCAACTAGCTGATCAGTAACAAGAGTGCCTTCGTCTTCTCCGACAACTATAGAAAGCAAGGCACCCACTTTGGACATTCTAAATACCCGTAGCGGCATGCGATGGTCGCGACACAAGCAAATTGCGGTCAAATCCATTACACCCAGTTTTTCATTTAACACTTGATCGTATGTCAGACTGCTATAGAGCTTAGCGTCGTTGTGCTTCATAGGGTCTTTATCGAAGACTCCATCGACCTTGGTCGCTTTGAGTACAATATTTGCATCAACTTCGATAGCTCTCAGGCAAGCTGCAGAGTCGGTAGTAAAGAAAGGATTACCTGTACCAGCTGCGAAGATAACCACATCACCCTGAGCAAGGTAACGCATAGCTAAACGCCTATCGTAGTGCTCTACTATTCCACCAATGGGAATTGCGGACATAACGTGACTGGTAATATTGGAGCGCTCCAGAGCGTCTCTAAGCGCCAGGGCATTCATAACAGTGGCAAGCATGCCCATATGATCGCCGGTAACCCGATCTAAGCCGGCCGCACTCAGTGCTTCACCCCGAAACAAATTACCGCCACCAACTACAAGGCCTAGCTGAACACCAATTCCAACAAGCTGACCGATTTCCAAGGCCATTTTATCCAGAACCTTAGGATCAATTCCAAAACCAACCTCTCCACTAAGTTCTTCACCGCTCAGTTTGAGAAGGATGCGTTTATATTTTCGCTCTTTTTTCTTACCGGAATTGACCATCGGATGCTCTCTCAGTTAACCGTTTGCTCCTGCGACTTGAGCCGCAACTTCAGCCGCGAAGTCCTCTTGTTTTTTCTCGATACCTTCACCCACTTCGTAGCGGGTAAATCCTAGAATATCAGCACCAGCAGCTTTAAGCAGTTTACCGACCGTCTGATCGAGGTCTTTTACAAAAGCCTGCTCAACAAGTGAGTTTTCAGCGAGATATTTGCGTACCCGCCCTTCCACCATTTTCTCAATAATTTCAGCTGGCTTACCAGATTCAGCTGCCTGTGCAGAAAAGATTTCTCTCTCCTTCGCAACAGCTTCTTGGGACATATCTTCAGGCTTTGCCACTTGGGGGTTAACTGCAGCCACATGCATAGCGACATCTTTTGCTAATGCTTCATCACCGCCCTGCAATTCAACCAGTACGCCAATTCGGTTATTGCCATGAATATAGGCGCCCAAAACTGCGTCAGATGCTTTTGATTCGAAGCGACGAACCGTTATGTTTTCACCAATTTTCTGAATCAATGCTTCGCGTGCTTTTTCGAGGTCTCCGCTCATCAACTCTTCAACTGTCGCTGCAGAGCTGGATAAGGCAGCGTCAGCCACATTTCCAACAAAGGCTAGAAAACTATCATCTCGGGCAACAAAGTCAGTTTCGCTGTTCACTTCAACCAAAACCGCTTTTCCGGCTTCGGAGCGAAGAGCGATAATACCGTCAGCGGCAACACGACCCGCTTTTTTTGCAGCTTTCATGCCACTTGATTTACGCATATTCTCAATGGCCAATTCGCTGTCGCCTGCGGCGTCAACTAATGCCTTTTTACATTCCATCATGCCAAGGCCGGTGCGCTCGCGCAGGTCTTTTACCATTAAAGCGGTAATCGCAGACATAATTATCCCTCTTAAATTAGATCGTCAAATGCCACCCGAAGGTGGCATCATCACATAGATTATAAAAATCGATTTAGGTAACTATTGCCCTAATATCAATCTTCCTTTTTTTCTTTCTCGGCGGCTTCTTCTGTAGCTTCTTCAGCTGCCTCTTCTGCAACCGCTTCAACTACTTCAGTTTCCTCGGCAACAACTTCTTCCGCGACTTCCGCTTCAGGAGCAATTTCTTCAGTTACTTCAGTCGCTTCAGTTTCGACAGCTACTTCAGTTTCAACAGCCGCTTCAGCTTCGACAGCAACTTCCTCAGCAGCAACGGGTTCAGCTACAGCCTCTTCAACTTCAACAAACTCATCTTTTGAAGACACTTGGCTTCCACCAGATATACGGCCGGCAATAATTGCGTCTGCAGCAGCAGCCACATATAGCTTAATTGCGCGAATTGCGTCGTCATTGCCAGGAATAACAAAATCAACGCCATCCGGATTGCTATTGGTATCTACAATTCCAATAACGGGAATGCCGAGCTTGTTCGCTTCATTGATAGCTATACGTTCATGATCTACGTCTACTACAAATAGTGCATCTGGAAGACCGCCCATATCCTTAATACCACCAATGGATAAGTTCAACTTGTCCATTTTACGCTGGCGCATTAATGCTTCTTTCTTAGTCAGCTTGGTGAGAGTTCCGTCAGCAGTTTGCTGTTCCAGTTCACGAAGTACGCGAATAGAGGCGCGAATAGTTTTGTAGTTTGTGAGCATGCCGCCCAACCAGCGATGGCTTACATATGGCATACCACTGCGTTCAGCTTGTTCTGCAATGATTTTGCTTGCAGCACGCTTGGTGCCTACAAAAAGAATTTTATTGTTATTGCTCGCGAGCTGCTGAAGATAGGCAAGAGCTTCGTTAAAAGCTGGCAGCGTATGCTCGAGGTTAATAATATGGATTTTGTTTCGGGGCCCGAAGATATAGGGCTCCATTTTGGGATTCCAAAAACGGGTTTGGTGGCCGAAATGCACACCAGCCTGCAACATGTCACGCATGCTTACACTAGTCATATTTACTCCAAGTTATGGGTTAGGCCTCTGCGAATCCCCTTCTACTAACTCCAGGTTTTGAGACCGAAGAGCACCCAGTAAAAAGTGTCGAAACGCGTGAGTCGTTAAGTTAAAAAAAACGCCACTTATGTAGCGGCGCGCTTTATACCATATCCATACCCTTGATTAAAGAGTTGGACACTAAGAAATGGCTAAATAACTCTTAGAGAAATAACACCTTCCACCGCAGCGATGCTGGATTTCAGGCTATCGTCAACTTCGCCTTCAACATCAATGATGTTATAGGCTAAATCGTTACGGCTGCGGTTAAGCATATCCACAACATTTATATTCGCATCAGCTAATACAGACAGTACGCTGCCCAAGACTTTCGGCACGTTTTCATTAGCAAAAGTTATTCGAGCGCCTCCATTTCGAGCCATTGAGGCCGCTGGAAAATTAACCGAGTTTTTGATATTGCCCGACTCGAGGTAATCCATAAGCTGGTCCGCAGCCATAATTGCGCAGTTCTCTTCTGCCTCAGCTGTGCTGGCGCCAATGTGCGGCATAGGAATAACATCTGAGCGGCCGGATAACGCCAATGTTGGGAAATCCGTTACAAATCGACGTAATTTGCCAGTATCCAAAGCCGCGATAGTAGCCTCCACGTTAACTACCTGCTCACGCGCAAAGTTCAAAAGAACCGTGCCCTCTTTGCAAAGCGCCAGTTTTTTTGCGTCGATAAGATTTTCTGTAGCTGGAATCGCAGGAACATGTACGGTAATAAAATCAGCGCGAGCCATTAAGGATTCAACACTATCCATTTTCTCAACACGGCGAGACAATCTCCAAGCGGCTTCAACAGAAATTGCAGGATCAAATCCAATAACCTTCATGCCAAGCTCAACGGCTGCATTTGATACCAGTGCACCGATCGCGCCTAAACCAATTACCCCTAGTGTTTTGCCTCGAACTTCAGAGCCGGCAAATCGTTTTTTCTCTTTTTCGAGCAACTTCGCCAATTCAGCGTCTTCTGTAATCCCTTCAAGGTTGCGAACAAAATCGATTCCGCCGGCAATGTCGCGGCAGGACATCAATATTCCCGTGAGCACTAGCTCCTTAACGGCATTTGCGTTCGCACCTGGCGTATTGAATACAACCACGCCTTTAGCACTGTAATCTTCAACCGGTACGTTATTTGTTCCGGCTCCAGCTCTAGCAATTGCTGCCAATCCATCCGGAATCTCTTGCCCGTGCAGTTTGTGGCTACGTAAAACATACGCATCTGCAGATTCGAGATCTGGTCCAACATCGTAGCTGTCAGCCGGAAAACGTGACAAACCCTTATCGGATATAGCGTTGTAAGTCTTAATTTTGTACATGAATAACCCTGTGTTTTTCTATTTCTTTAATTCTGAACCAATGAGCTTAAGCTCTACCCGCCAACTTCAGCAAAGGCCCAATCTAACCAAGGCAACATAGCCTCAATATCGGTTGTTTCAATAGTGGCGCCACACCAGATTCTAAGTCCGGCGGGTGCATCACGATAAGCACCAATATCATAGGCTACGCCCTCGGCATCAAGTAACTTCACAAGCTGTTTGACCTGATCATCTTCGAGCTTAAGTGACAAGCAAACGCTTGTATTGGATCGTATCGATTCATCCGCAGCCAAAAAGCTTATCCAATCGCGCTGATCCACAAAGTTTTCCAGCGCAGCCAAATTCGCGCGAGATCTACTTATAGCTCCCTGCAATCCGCCAACAGAATTCACCCAGCGCAGTGCATCCAAATAATCTTCAACGCACAGCATTGAGGGTGTGTTGATAGTAGCGCCTTTGAATATTCCCTCGATCAATTTTCCGGCTTTAGTAAGTCGGAAAATTTTCGGCAAGGGCCAAGTCGGCACATAGCTCTCTAACCTTTCAACGGCTCGAGGGCTAAGAATAAGCACGCCATGAGCCCCTTCACCACCTAAAACTTTCTGCCAGCTGTAGGTACAAACATCAATTTTGGACCAATCAACATCCATGGCAAATACGCCGGAAGTTGCATCGCAAAGAGTAAGCCCCTCCCGCGTGTCCGATATCCAATCCAAATTCGCAACCTTTACTCCGGAAGTGGTTCCGTTAAGAGTAAAGACAATATCTTTAGAGGGATCTGCTATTGAGAGATCTGGCAGTTGGCCATAATCGGCGGTATGAACTTCAACCTGCTCAAGTTTCAGCTGCTTTACAACATCTGTGACCCAACCCGAACCAAATGATTCCCATGCAAATATCTCAACCGCTTTAGGTCCCAAAAGCGACCACATAGCCATTTCAAACGCGCCAGTATCAGAACCTGCAACAATGCCCAGCCTATAACCCTCAGGCAGCCCCAGAATGTCCTTGGACATATCTATGGCTTCCGCAAGCGCTGCCTTACCGATGCTGGACCGGTGCGAACGACCCAAGGTTGCCTGACTCAAAGAAGCCAAATCATAGTTGGGCCGTTTGGAACAGGGGCCGGAAGAAAAGTTGGGATTTTGTGGTTTAGCAGCAGGTTTCATATATCGATGACACTTCAGTAAATTAATACGCCGCTCAATTGAACGGCTCGGATATTAGGTGGCTAAAATGAGCGGATAAAAAACTCTTTAGCCGCTCCGAAAAAGGGCCGGAATTGTACCGTCGTTTCAGAGGCAATGCACCATCAATAGAACGAGAATTACCACTAATAAAATTCATCTCTTCAGGCATCGATTGAAATTGTCTGAAACCAACAAAAACTGTAGAATGTGCGGCCTATAATTACGCCCTTTTATAATCTACCACTATGCCTGTAAGCCTTAAAACCCCTGATGAATATGAAAAGATGCGCGTTGCTGGTCGGCTAGCTGCTGACGTGCTTGAAATGATTGCACCCAAGGTGGTAGCTGGCATCTCAACTGGCGAATTAGATCGAATTTGTCACGCATACATTGTTGAGGAACAGAAAGCGATACCTGCCCCACTCAATTATCGTGGCTTCCCCAAATCAATCTGCACTTCCATAAACCAAGTGGTATGCCATGGTATTCCAGATGACAAGCGCATCTTGAAGAACGGCGACATAATTAATATTGATATAACGGTTATTAAAGATGGCTACCACGGTGATACCAGTAATATGTTTTTTATTGGCGAAGCTCCCGCGCACGCTCAAAGACTTTGCGGAGTAGCTCAAGAGTGTCTCTATAAGGCTATCGACTTGGTAAAACCCGGAGCTACCTTGGGAGATATTGGACATATAATTCAAAAGCACGCAGAAGCAAATTACTACTCTGTGGTCCGCGACTATTGCGGCCATGGCATCGGCCAGGTTTTCCATGAAGATCCACAGGTTCTGCATTACGGCAAAGCCGGTACTGGCTTAGTACTAGAGCAGGGAATGACCTTTACGATTGAGCCCATGATCAACGCTGGAAGCTATCGAACTCACTTAAAGCCAGACGAGTGGACTGTAGTGACCAAGGATGGACGACTTTCAGCGCAGTATGAACACACCATGGGTGTTACCGCCGATGGTGTTGAAGTGTTCACTAAACGCTCGAACGAATCATTTTGAATTTATTTGGCAACCCACAGCGCATAGTGCGCCCTGCCTTTGGTGAATTGAGTTTCTTTGCCGAAGATCGATTTGAAAAGGCGCTTCTAAACTGCGCGCCTAGTAAGCGTGTTGAGCTGTTCCGCGCCACCTTAGACGCCGGCGATGAGCATCTGTTTAACCGATTTAGAGAGGGCGAAGACGTAATGCGCCTGACTCGGGATCGCGCAAAATTTATGGACCGGCTAATTTTCTACGCCTGGTCAGAATTCAAGTGGGACAAAAATATTGCTTTGCTTGCTGTTGGTGGCTACGGCCGATCCGAGATGCACCCGCAGTCCGATATCGACCTCCTATTTTTAACTAGGAAGGATAACCACACCAGCTATCGTGAATCTATTCAGGGATTTACAACCTTGCTTTGGGACCTGCAGCTGAAGATTGGTCACAGCGTTCGCACTCCCAAGCAGTGTGCGCAGCTAGCAAAAGCGGACGTAACTGTCCTAACCAATCTAATCGAAGCGCGAACTATTCTCGGAGACGACGAGCTACGATCGGAAATGGGGCGCCTTGTAGCCCCTGAAAAAATTTGGCCTGCAGACAAATTCTACAAAGCTAAAGCGGAAGAACAGAGATGTCGCTACGAGAGACACGGCATTGTCGAATATGACATGGAGCCAAACACAAAAGAGTCTCCTGGCGGGTTGCGCGACATTCAAACCATTCATTGGATCGCAAAACGTATTTATGGCGTTTCCAGTATTGAACAGCTGGCCGGTCGCGGAATTTATACTGAAGAAGAGTATGTAAGTCTTTCTGCGGCTAGACGCTTCCTTTCAAGGGTTCGATTTGGCCTACACATGCACACTGGCACGCCGGTAGACCAACTTCAGTTTGAAAATCAGCGTGCCTTGTCGGAGCTTTTTGGCTACCGGGACACACCTCAACGCTTGGCCGTAGAAGTCTTTATGCAGGACTACTACCGAAGCGTAACCGTTATCCGTGAGATCAACGACGTATTGATGCAGGTTATGTCGGATCACCTGTCTTCGGAAGAGTCCAAAAAGATCAGCGTAGTTAATGATCGATTCCAAATCCGTGATAACTATCTTGAAGCCCGCCGCGCTTCGGTATTCAAAGATCATCCCTCTGCACTATTAGAAATATTTGTCATTCTTTCTCGCGACAAAAAAATTCAGGGCGTGAAAGCCTCAACGATTAGATTACTGCGTGAATACGGCTCTTTAATAGACGATGAATTTCGTGACCGAGAGGAGAATAAAACGCTTTTCTTGAAGTTAATTCGATCTCCAAACCATCTTTCTATTCCTCTGCAAATGATGGCTAGGTACGGGATATTAGGCCGATACTTGCCAGAATTTGGCGCAATCACTGGCCTGCCTCAACACGACCTGTTTCATATATACCCAGTAGATGTGCATACCCTCAATGTGGTTCGCAATATTCGTCACTTCGGTTTGCCGGATAGCAGCCTGCATTCACCTATATCCACCTATATTTTTAGCACCCTGAGAAAACCCGAACTACTAGTAATTGCCGGGCTGTATCACGATATAGCCAAGGGCCGCGGTGGAGACCACTCTGAACTAGGCGCTCATGATGTAAAGGATTTTGCTGAGAGACATGGCTATAACGCTCGTGAAGTAAAAACCATGATGTGGCTTGTGGAAAACCATTTACTGATGTCTAGAATTTCTCAACGAGAAGACACTTCTGATCCAATTGTGATTAACCGTTTTGCTCGCCATGTAGGAGACGAAACCAACCTGAATCTTCTTTATGCGCTTACGGTAGCAGACATTAATGCCACCAATCCGACGCTATGGAGTAACTGGCGAGCTTCGTTAATGCGTCAACTGTATATGGAGACCCGCAAAGCGCTTCGCCTTGGCCCTGAGAATTCATCAGACAAGCAGGAACTGATTCAGGAAACCAGAGAGGCAGCCCTGCCAATCCTTGCAAAAAAAGGCATCTCCCAAGAAATTGCGGAGAATATTTGGGCAGGATCAAGTGATGAGTATTTTCTCAAGGAATCACCTGAAGATATTGCCTGGCACACTGGACTCGCCAGTCGCCATAAAAACCCTGCTGATCCTATAGTTATAGTAAAACCCTATATATTCAATCGCCGCGAACGAGCCACCATGATTTTGGTGCGCCTTAAACAGTCCGAAAATATTTTTGCGGCCGTCGCGGTTGCCATTGACCAAGCTGGCCTTAATATTCAAGACGCACGCATCTACGATAACGGCGATGTCACCCTGAGTTTTTTTTACATACTCAATGAAGACTCTGAGCCTTTGGGTAAAGATTCCCAACGGGCAGATAGGCTGGAACGGTCCGTTCGCGAAGAATTAAAGACAATTGATGACTACCATCAAGTACTAGGCGCTCGAACTAAACGCGCTCTAAAGCAATTCCCGGTTCCTACTCAAGCTACACTCTCAAAAGTGCAAAAACATACAATGCTCGAGGTGGTTACCGCGGACAGACCTGGGCTGTTAGCCGTTATTGGCCAGATATTTGTGGAGCTCAATATTCGATTACACAGTGCTCGAATTAACACGCTTGGCGAACGAGTTGAAGATATATTTATTATTTCCCTTGCTGACGGAACGCCAATTGCAGATACAAAACTTGGCGGCCAACTAATCGACTCGATTTGCGAAACTATAGATCAGCGTGTTGAAGCAATTGCCTCATAAAGCTCTTATTCAGATATGAACTCTCGCCTAGACCTATTAAAGCCCTACCCCTTTGCTCGCCTAGATGCGCTTCTGGCTAATTCACAGCCCAATCCCGACCTAGAACTTATCGCCCTCTCCATAGGTGAACCTAAACATTCAGCTCCCGCAATAGTTTTGGAAGCGCTTCAAGGCGCGTTAGCTGAAGTGCAGAAGTATCCAGCCACCGCGGGGAAAATAGAGCTCAAAAATGCCATTTCTGACTGGGCAAATAGTCGATTTGAGTTATCTGAAAACGAGCTGTCTGCCAATTCTCAAATATTGCCGGTAAATGGCACTCGTGAAGCGCTATTCGCCATTGTTCAAGCCCTAACAGACCCAAATAAAACTAAGGGCACTGTCGGAATGCCTAATCCCTTCTATCAAATATATGAAGGGGCCGCATTACTGGCGGGCAAAACTCCGATCTATTTCAACAGCGAATCTAAGAGCAATATGCAGCCTGATTGGAGGCAAATTTCTGATGCCGAATGGCAACAAATGGAATTGTTATTTATCTGCTCGCCCGGCAATCCTTCAGGAACATATATAGATCTGGAAGATGTCTGCTACTTGATAGAGCAAGCGGATCTGCACGATTTTGTGATTGTGAGTGACGAGTGTTATTCCGAGCTGTATTTGGACCCAAGTCATAAAGCACCAAGCATTTTGCAGGCTTGCAAAAAGCTGGGAAGAACCGACTTCTCTCGATGTTTAGCATTCCACTCCCTATCAAAACGGTCCAATCTTCCTGGGCTACGCTCAGGATTTGCAGCCGGCGATGACAAGCTTCTCACCGACTTTCTGCTCTATCGCACATACCACGGCTCTGCAATGCCCGGATATGTGCAGGAGGCAAGCATTCAAGCTTGGCAAGATGAGACTCATGCAGAAATAAATCGGCAGCTGTATAGAGATAAATACCAAGCGGTGCTGCCAAAGTTGACGGAGTATTTCGAATTTACAGAACCAGAGGCCGCCTTTTATCTTTGGCTGGACACCCCCATAGATGACCAAGAGTTCGCTAAACGACTATATGAGGAACAGAGCGTGAAGGTGGTGCCCGGAAGTTTATTGGCGCGCGATACTAAAGAGGGTAATCCAGGACAAAAAAGAATTCGTATCGCGCTGGTGGCCTCAATAGATGAGTGTGTTGAAGGCATAGATAGGTTGCTTGAGTTCACCTCTTCGCTCTCCTCGGCACTTTCGTCGACGAACTCGTCACCAGAGCCCGATGCGTAAACTCGAGCGGGTTCACTACATAAACGACAGGCTGGCTGAGCTCTATCCAGACCCGCCGATTCCCCTTGATCATTCAGACCCCTTTAGTCTTTTAGTAGCGGTATTGCTCTCAGCCCAATGTACTGACGTTCGTGTAAATACCGTTACACCTGAATTATTTAGGTTGGCAGACACTCCCGAGAAAATGGCCCAACAAAGCCATGAGGACATTCGGGCAATAATTCGGCCCTGTGGACTGTCCCCTCAGAAATCGAAAGCAATACAGGGACTCTCACAAATATTGGTAGATAGGCACGGCAGCGAAGTACCCAAAAGCTTTGAAGCGTTGGAAAGACTTCCTGGTGTCGGTCACAAAACTGCTGGGGTAGTTATGGCCCAGGCCTTTCAATATCCTAGCTTTCCGGTGGATACACACATTCATCGTTTAGCTCAACGCTGGAAACTAACCAGTGGTCATAATGTCGCCACTACGGAAGCCGATTTAAAGCGTTTTTTCCCAAAAGAACGCTGGAATAAGTTACACCTACAAATAATTTATTACGCCCGTGAACATTGTCAGGCAAGAGCTTGTTTCGGCCTGGAATGTGACATATGTAAGCACTGTTTTCCTGAACGCAAAAGAAAAATAGTCACTCGGAAGGCTTAACTTCTTCAAAATCAGCATCCTTTTTGTCAACTCGCATGTCAACATTATCGTCAATAAATATTGACATAACCTCAAATTAAGACAAAATACATCAAACTTTTGAGCTAAAACATAACCCTATGTTGACACTTTCTGAGGTATTACCTCACTTTGAAGGCAAAAAATCGCTTCTTGCAGAGCATCTTGGCATCAGCCGACAAGCGGTATCTCGCTGGAGTACGGATGCCCCTATTCCCGAGAAACACGAACTTAAGCTGCGCCACCAACTAATAGGTTGGGACGAAAACGCAACTACTGAAAAAAGTAACCCTAAGTTAACAGGAAATATCCACAGCTCTAGCAAATTAAACAATGTGAATTATGAAATTCGCGGGCCGGTACTTGAAGAGGCATATCGGCTGGAGGAGGAAGGTCACCGAATAACCAAACTCAATATCGGAAATCCTGGTGCGTTTGGGTTTCATGCACCTGAGGAAATTATTCAAGACGTAATCTACAACCTCAGTTCTGCTGAAGGTTACTGTGAATCCCGTGGATTATTTCCAGCGCGAAAAGCGGTAATGCAGGAGTGTCAGTTACGTGGAATTCCCAATGTAGGAATTAATGATATTTATATGGGCAATGGCGTCAGCGAATTGATTTTGATGTCTCTACAGGCCCTGCTTGAAAACGGCGATGAAATACTTATTCCAGCGCCGGACTACCCTCTTTGGACAGCTTCTACCAGTCTAGCAGGCGGCCGCGCAGTGCATTACCTCTGTGATGAAAATCAGGACTGGGAACCCGAACTTGAAGATATGGAGTCAAAAATCACAAATCGCACTAGAGGCATTGTGGTAATAAACCCCAATAATCCAACTGGCGCGGTCTACAGCAAAGAGACTCTAAAGCGCATTGCGGTATTAGCCGAAAAGCATAACTTGATTGTGTTCGCTGATGAAATATACGACAAGGTGCTATACGACGGAGCCGTTCACACGCCCTTCTCTACGATAACCGAAGAGTGTTTAGTAATTAGTTTTGGAGGACTTTCGAAGAACTACCGACTGGCAGGCTTTCGCTCTGGTTGGTTGATTGTTAGCGGCGCTAAAGAAAAAGCAAAAGACTATTTGGAAGGCATCAATATTCTGGCATCCATGCGCCTTTGTGCAAATGTGCCGGGGCAACTTGCGGTGCAAACCGCTCTTGGTGGGTACCAAAGCATTAAGGACTTGGTGTTACCTGGCGGCCGCCTCAAGCAGCAGAGAGATGTTGCTTGGCAAGCGTTAATTGACATTCCTGGCGTAAGCTGTGTCAAACCCAAGGGAGCGCTTTATCTCTTTCCAAAATTGGATCCAAAGATGTACCTGATAGACGATGATGAGAAATTTGTTCTTGATTTGCTAAAGAGCAAGCAACTGCTTTTAGTGCAGGGAACCGCCTTTAATTGGCCGACACCTGATCATTTACGTATTGTTTTCCTTCAACAGCACGAAGAATTGCAGCTTTCCATTGACAAACTAGGCCATTTCCTCAAAAAATACAGGTCTTAAAATAGACGCCATGAATTGGTGTGTTTGTATCTACACTTGGGGAAGGAAAGTTGAGTAATCAAAATAATAAGAAAACAGAAGATGTCGAATCAGAAATCGATTTTCATGAAGCCGCTGTGGTAAATGAAAAAGGGGAAGAAGTAGCTATTACGGAAGAAATGGTCCGAGAAGCAATAAATAAGCTTGACCAGGAAGCCCGCTCTGAATCGGATAGTTAATATTTAGAGCTCAGGCTTTAAGAAACCAAAAGCTTGTAACTTCGAACTATCCGAACTGAACTCAGAGACTTCTGTTCTATGCGCGTAATTCTTGCGTAAGAAATCAAAGCCCTCTCCACCAGCGCTAAGACTAGCGCGAAGGACTGCATCATCTCTGCGTGGGTCATAGACTTCTAATAATGCAGCGCTCCAATCCTCACTCTCAATATTGCAGAGATTTTCTGTTCTAACGATTTCTGGCTCGAAAGGGATATTGAACTGGTTAAAAAGTGCCTCGAAGACAAATTGGCTTCCTCGTGACTTCGCTCCGGCGGAATATCCAGCGATATGCGGCGTCGCTATTTCGCAAGCATCAACTATGTCAGTATCTATCGAAGGCTCACCGGACCAAACATCAAATATTAATCGAATATCAGGCCGTATTTTCAATACCCGTTTTAGGTCTTCTTCATTGATAACCTCACCTCTGCCGGCATTGATCAATAGTGCCCCCTGAGGAACCTGAATCAACTGGTCGTAGCTCAGCATGTTTTTAGTCGGATATTGCCCTGCCACAGTTAATGGCGTGTGTAGGCAAATAACCTCCGAAGCGAGAACTTCATCTAGGCCAACTAGGTTCGACTGCTGCTCAGAAGCAAGAAAGGGGTCGTAGCATAGGCATTGTGCGTTCAGTTTTTGCAAGGCCTGGTAAAGCTGCCCGCCAACCTGTCCACAGCCAACAATCCCAAAATTACGCTCTCTCGGGTCTAGTCCAATCGCCGCTAGGGAGCAAAACACGTAATCAACCACTGACTGTGCATTACTTCCTGCCGCATAGACGCATGGGATGGCCCTATCTCTAAGGTACTCCATATCTAAATGGTCAACTCCTGCAGTCGCACTAGCTACAAATTTTACGGAGCTTCCTTCTAATAAATCTCTGTCTACTTTGGTAACCGAGCGAACTAGTAATGCATCGGCTTCTCTCAAGTGCTCTAATTTTAAGCTGCGCCCTGAAACTCTAATAATTTCAACATCCGGCACATAAAATCTGGAAGGAATTGGAATATTTTCGTCAACAATAACTTTGGTCAAAATTCTGTCTCAATAATTTCGGAAGCGGATATTAATAGCTCACCGCTCGAGTTTCGTAGCGCGCTTATAAACTGGTTTGAGCGTGCAAGGCTACCATTGCTCAGATATTCAATGGCAAAGTTTTTCATTTGTTCCACAAAGTAAATTGGCAAAGGCTCAGCAACTCCACCTTGAAGATTCAAATTATCCACGCTTGGCCGGAAAGGCACTCCTGCAGCAGATGAAAATAACCACTCAAGGGACTGTGGACGAGACTCGACCAGAAAGAATGCCTTCTGCTGGTCTGCATCGCGTCCGTCAGGAGCATACCAATATCCGTAGTCTAGTTGCTCGCGACGCTTGGCACCCGCGACACACCAATGAGCTACCTCGTGCAAGGCACTTTGAACATAGTCTAGTTTGTAAAAAACTTGGGCGGTGCTCTTAATTGCTGAAGGCTCAATACCTGAGGGCACGAAACTTGGAGGAATATATTCCGGTTCTTCAAAGCCCCCTAACAGGCAAACATTGTGACTGCTAGAAAAGCTAGAGTTAAAAATTTGTTCGACTTGAGTATGGGTGAGAGCCAAGGAAACAACTCGAAAAAGAAAGGATTTATTGGAACTTAGGTGGTCGATTAGTAAATCACAAAAAAACCTATACAACAAGATGTTGTGTTTTTTTTGAGAGCGTTATACCTTATCTAGTAGTGGCGCGATAAATCAGCCGTAATTCCACTACTTTAGGAGATACTCATGGGCCCATCCCTTGACGTAGATTTTTCAAGTAACGTAGTTGATATTTTTTCGGGAGACACCTGGTCAGAAAAGCGACAGAAACGCTTTATCAGATTAGCGCCAGAAATCGATGGCATGGAAATGCTCTACACCAACGAGCAAAATCCAAAAAAACTTTTTACTCTTAAGATCCTCTGCTGGGGCCTTCGCGAAAACGGCGAAATTGATGGACTGGTTCCCTGGCTCGATAAGATCCTTCCCTGCACAGAAATAGACGACGCTCTTCAGGGTAGTTGGCAGGGGTATTTTGACCCTGGCATTGAGCAGATATATTTTGAGCCGCCTGAACACAAAATGGCTGAGCTAGATGCCGCAGCGGAATACTACCAATACGAATGCGATTCCGATGAGGAGGTAGTTCAGGAAATCTCGGACAACATCGGCACACACGCAGTTCTATCTGGCGACGATTTTCAAAGTATTACCCTAGCTGAGGTAGTCAGTTGGCGTCTCAAAAATAGTGGCGAGATGAGCGCCATGCTAATCGATGAAACATTGGTTGCCACTACACCGGTATTGCCGGGGGACCCCTGCCTTTTCTCCGCCCATGAGCGTGGTGACTTCCAATACTATTTTCAGCACCATATTGCCAACAAGTTGAAGGAAAAGGATCCGGAAGCCATTGCCGCTATCGCTAATTTGATGAATCGAGGCTAGCTGGCGCTGACTGTTCAATTCGAGCTGCTCGAATCTAGCTGCTCGAATCTAACAGCTCCTTTGCTTGAAGGAGCTGCTTAGCTTTCTCAGAAGTTACCAAACTGGCGGATTCTGTTTCCGCATCCCAGAGCAATTTCATTCGACCCTGCTCAAGAGCACGCAAGGCATTATTTACCTTCTGCTCGGTACTTAATTCCTGCTCGCCATAGTCTGTTCCGTCCCGAGTTACTATCTCTTCGAGAAGACTTTCTAACACTTCCTTTTTAAGTGTTTTTTCGGGAATAATCATCTGCTGCCCTCGCCGCGTATAATGGGATTTTTTTCGAGTATTGGATTGTGCAACAGCATTACATTATTTCCTATATCGGCATAGACCGTCCCGGGCTAGTAGACCAAATAAGTAAGATCATTCATGAGGTTGGTGGCAGCTGGCAATCAAGTCGCTCAGCAAACTTAGCGGGAATGTTCAGCGGCATGGTTCATGTAAGCGTGGACCAGAGCAACGAAGGCTCTCTCAGTGAAGCCGTAAGCAAGCTTAAGTCTGATTCATTGCAGATATCCGTAACTCCGGTAAAAGCTATTGAAAGGGCTCCAGAGGCGCTCCTAGAAGTTAAAGTGGTTGGGGCAGACCGAAAAGGTATCGTGCGCGAAGTTTCCAGCCGATTATCTAGCCTGGGAATTAATTTGGAAGAGTTAGAAACTCAAGTATCCCCTGCCCCTATGTCAGGCGATCCAATGTTTACCGCTGTAGCGCAGGTTTCCATTCCACAAGACCTAAATATAGATCTTCTTCGAGATGCCTTGGAGCAACTCTCCGACGATCTAATCGTAGAAATTAAGAAAATATAGGCAGAATTTTGTTGAACCTGGTTCTCTATCAACCGGAGATACCCCCGAATACGGGGAATATTATTCGACTCTGCCACAACTGCGGATTTACTCTACATCTGATAGAGCCTCTTGGCTTTGATTTGGATGACAAGCGACTACGTCGTGCAGGACTAGACTATATCGAATGGGAGAACATGAAAGTTCACGCCAGTTGGGAACAATATTGTGCCGACTCGCCAGAGGCTACTCGATATGCAATTTCCACAAAGGGCACAAAGAGGCATTGCGACGCAAAGTTCAAAGCCGGCGACCATCTCATACTAGGCCCGGAAACTCGTGGCTTGCCTACAGAAATTCTTGAAAACATGAGTACAGACCACATTCTTAGAATTCCAATGCGTGAGAACAGCCGCAGCTTAAATTTATCTAACGCAGCTGCAGTATTAGTCTACGAGGCTTGGAGACAAATGGACTTTGGTGGCTCGGAATGAGCACAAAAATAGGCATCTTCTACGGCTCTAGCACTTGTTATACGGAAATGGTCGCGGAACAAATTTATGCCCAGCTAGGGCCCGAGAAAGCCACCCTGCACAATATCGTCGATACCCCCATCTCTAGATGCCTAGATTACGAATACCTACTGTTCGGCATACCTACCTGGGATTATGGTGAGCTACAGGAAGACTGGGAGAATATCTGGGACGATATATCGGACCTGGATCTCACAGGCACAAAGGCCGCTATATTTGGCCTTGGAGACCAGGTCGGATATCCGGAATGGTTTCAGGATGCGATGGGATACCTTTATCACCTTCTAAAATCTCAAGGTACCGAATTGACTGGCCATTGGCCGGATCGAGGTTATGAATACACTGAATCCAAAGCACTAACAGAGGATAAGACAAAGTTTGTTGGCTTATCTTTGGACGATGAGAACCAGGCAGACTTAACGGAAGACCGAATTGCAAAATGGCTAGATTCAGTAGATTTTTGTTCTGATGGCTAGCTGCGATTTATAGAGCCGAGCGTTTTAAGAACAATTCCAGCGCACCAATCAGACAAACAAAAAAGCCCTCATTTAGAGGGCCTTTTTGTTTGATTGGTCGGAGCGGCCGGATTTGAACCGACGACCACTACACCCCCAGTGTAGTGCGCTACCAAACTGCGCTACGCTCCGGTTTGATGGGGATTTCGAGGGCGCGATCATACATTAGCGCCCGTCAAAACTGAACGGATATCTGAAATCTGCTCTGAATTTTATTCTGAAGTATTTTTACCTAAAAGGACTTCTAGGCCAGGGTTTTAAGAACGGACTCTAACTCTTTGATCACGTCGGCAACTAGTTCCTGCTGCTTAGTTGATTCTTTACTTTCCGGGCCCTTGATTAAGCATTGTCTAGCGCCACCGATGGTATAGCCCTGCTCGTACAACAACCCACGTATTTGACGAATAAGAATTACGTCTTGTCTTTGATAGTAACGACGATTGCCGCGTCGTTTAATAGGACTTAGATTAGGGAATTCTTGTTCCCAGTAGCGCAGTACATGAGGCTTAACGTCACAGAGAGTACTAACTTCACCTATAGTGAAATAGCGTTTACTCGGAATCTCTGGTAGTTCGTTATTCTGACTGGCTTCCAGCATCACTCTCTACTCTTGCGCGTAATTTCTGTCCTGGCCGGAAAGTAACCACTCTGCGCGCAGAAATTGGGATTTCTTCGCCGGTTTTTGGATTACGTCCTGGTCGGGGTGTTTTATCTCTAAGTTCGAAATTTCCGAAGCCAGAGAGTTTTACCGATTCGTTGCCCTCAAGAGACTGCCTGATCTCCTCAAAGAAGCATTCAACAATATCTTTTGCTTCACGTTTATTTAGCCCGAGGTCTTCAAATAGCATTTCCGCTATTCCGGCTTTTGTTAGGGCGTCAGACATATATTCTTATCTCTGTTGTGCGTTCAAACGCTGTTCAAGTCCTGTGACAATTTCCGTAACTGCCACATTTACATCTTCTTCCTGCAGGGTGCGCGAAGAATGCCGAAAGGTCAAGCCCACGGCCACACTTTTTTGATTGGAATCAATACCCTGGCCCGTATATATATCAAATAGCCTGATGTTTTTTAAGAGGTCAGATGAGGCTAATTTTATCTCCTCAATCAGCCTGCTAGCCTCTATATCCCTGTCTAAAACAACCGCAATATCCCGCCGTACGCCGGGGTACTTAGTAGGTGCCTGAAAACCGGGTACCTGTGCGCCCAGTAAGGGCTGTAGATCAACTTCAAACACATAAGTGGCCACGCTAATATCCATATCCTGCAGCAGCTGAGGGTGAACCGCGCCTATTTTGCCGATTTCCTCTCCATCCAATATAACTGTGGCGGATTGCCCTGGATGTAGGTATTCAGCCTCTTGCTGGGCCACATACTCCAGATTTTTACCACTTTGTCGGGCCAAGGCATCCAATTCAGCCTTTATCTGGTAAAAACTCACTTCCTCGGTCTTATCAGTCCAGTTTTCCGGATTTGCACTGCCGCATATCAACGCAGCAAGATTTGATCTTTGCTTAATATCGCTTTTATCGACACTGGTTGAAGTAAAGTTTAATCCCGACTCGAATATACGCAGTCTTGGTTCTTGCCTTGCCAGATTACGAGCAGCCGTTTCCAGTAGCCCCGGTATCATCGAAGGGCGCATAACGCTCATATCAGAGGCTAAGGGGTTTTGTACAGTTACCTGCCGTGAAGAGTCAGCTACTTGATTTGCCAATTCAGGAGAGATAAAGCTGTAAGTTATAACTTCCCTAAAACCACGAGAGACCATCTGATCGACTAGATCCCTAGTGTTCAGTTGATTTTCTGGGCTGCGACCAAGACGTAAATTTGCGGGAATAGCTTTTGCCGGAATATTGTCGTAGCCGGCTACACGCGCAATTTCCTCTATTAGATCCACCTCATATTGCAGGTCGAATCGCCATGAAGGAGGACGGATTTTCCATTCATCTTCTTTGCTATCCAGAATTTCACAACCGAGGCCAGACAAAATGCGTTGGATCTCGTTCGATTCGTAAGTTCTGCCGATTAGCAGCTCCAGCTGGGACTTACGCAAAGACAGGGCTTCCATATTTGGTAAATGTTTCTGGCTAACTTTTTCGATAACGGGACCGGCTTTGCCACCTACAATTTGTAGCAAGAGCTCTGTTGCTCTCTCTATTGCCCGGCTCTGTAGCTGTGAATCAACTCCTCTTTCAAAACGGTGAGAAGATTCTGTATGAAGACCATGTCGGCGCGCTCTGCCTGTAATAGCTGCCGGCGCAAAGAAAGCACTCTCCAAAAGTATATTGGTGGTTTCTGAAGACACTCCAGAGCCAGCGCCGCCCATAATGCCAGCCATCGCTAAAGCCTTTTCCTTGTCCGCAATAACCAAGACATCAGCTTGCAAATCCACTTCTTTACCGTCTAAAAGAGTTAGCTTTTCAGCCTTTTTGGCCATACGAACGCTAATACCGCCATCAAGGGAATCAAGGTCAAAGGCATGCATAGGTTGGCCAAGTTCAAGCATCACATAGTTAGTGACATCTACGACGGGGTCAATTACGCGAATACCTGCACGGCGCAGTCTTTCTTGGATCTCTAGTGGACTCTTAGCGCTAAGATCAACACCCTGAATCACTCTAGCCATATATCTGGGGCAGGCTTCCGGTGCTTCCAAAGAAACCGGGAAGATTGCATCAGAGAGCTGCTCGGACGCGGACTGCGTAGGAGCAGTTAGTGTCGTTTCATTTAACAGGGCTACCTCACGTGCAACGCCTAATACGGACAAACAATCCGCTCTATTCGGTGTTAAATCCACATCGATGACTTGGTCATCAAGCTGGAGCCAATCGCGAATATCTTGTCCTACGGGCGCATCTTCAGGGAGTTCCCAAAGGCCATCGATACTGGACTCAAAACCCAATTCATCGGCTCCGCAAAGCATGCCGTTGGACTCTACTCCCCGCAACTTGGCTTTGGTGATTTTGAAGTCTTCTGGAAGTACCGCTCCGACCACAGCGCAGGCGGCTTTGAGCCCTACTCTCGCGTTGGCAGCGCCACAGACGATTTGTACTGTCGCATTACCGGTATTTACACTACACACTCTAAGCTTGTCGGCATCAGGGTGAGGCGAAACCTCTGTTATTTGCGCAACGACAACGTCCTTAAAAGCCGCAGCAGCCGGCTCAACCGAGTCCACCTCCAGACCAGCCATAGTTAGCTGATGGATTAGTGTCTCTGTATCAATTTCAGGATTAGTCCAGGTACGTAACCAGGCTTCGCTGAGCTTCATTAGTTTGCTCTCATTTGGTTATTCATAGTGCCTACCCTAGTACTGCCTGAGAAATTGCAGATCATTTTCAAAAAATAATCTCAGGTCATTTACGCCATAACGCAACATAGCTAGACGCTCTACACCCATGCCAAAGGCAAAGCCGGTATATATCTCTGGATCTACACCGGCGGATTTAAAGACGTTTGGATGAACCATTCCACAGCCACCAACTTCCAGCCAACCTGTTTGTTTGCAGATTCGACAACCGGCGCCCGAACAATGGGTACATTGCATATCTATTTCGGCAGATGGTTCTGTAAATGGGAAGTACGAAGGTCTAAACCGTACTGGATAATCACCTTCGAAAAAGCCGTTTAGAAAATCGCTAACGCAAGCCCTAAGCTGCGCCATGCTCACACCCTTATCCACTACCAGCCCTTCAACCTGATGAAACATTGGCGTGTGGGTTACATCTGAATCACAGCGGTACACACGACCCGGACATATGCATCGAATCGGCGGCTCCTGGGTTTCCATGGTGCGAATCTGCACTGGCGAAGTATGCGTACGAAGCACATGGCTAACGCTCGCATTGCCTGTATCTAAATTGCCCCTCTCTATATTTGTGTCTATATAGAAAGTATCGTGCATAGCCCTTGCAGGATGATCAGCCGGGATATTTAGCGCTTCAAAATTATGGAAGTCGTCTTCGATCTCCGGGCCCGTTTCGATACTAAAACCAGCCTGGCTAAATAATTCCTCAATACGTCTCAATGTCCGAGTAACCGGGTGCAGCGAACCGCGAGAATTACCTCCAGAAGGAAGAGTTACATCAATCTGTTCTTCCAAAAGGCGTGCTTCCATCGCCGCAGCTTCCATCAAAGACTTTCTGGACTCTATGGCTTGCTGAACTTCAACCTTAGCTTCATTGATTTTTGCACCAGCAGCGGGGCGCTCTTCAGGCGATAATTTACCTAAACCTTTGAGCAGCTGTGTTAAAGCTCCTTTTTTACCCAAAGCTTCTACCCGCAAGGCTTCAAGAGCCTTCAGGTCAGATGCCTTCGCTACGGTTTGCAGTAAATCTTCAGTTATCTGTTTGAGTTCGTTCATTTTCTCTCACAAAAAAAGGGAGCGAGCAAAGCCCTCTCCCTTCCGTTGTAAGAAATTAGGCTAATGCCTAATTTCTTAATATATTTGATCAGGCTTTCAATCAGACCAGGGCGGCTTTTGCTTTCTCAACTACTTGAGAAAAAGCCACTTTGTCATTCATTGCCATATCGGCGAGAACTTTTCGATCAAGATCAATACCTGATTTCTTAAGGCCGGCAATAAGCTGGCTATAAGTAATACCTTCAGCACGAGACTGGGCATTGATTCGAGCGATCCATAATTGACGAAAGGTACGTTTCTTTGCCTTGCGGTCACGATAGGCGTACTGGCCTGCTTTAGTGACAGCTTGCTTGGCAACTCGGTATACCCGACTACGGGCACCGTAATAACCTTTTGCTTGATCTAGAACTTTCTTGTGACGGCGACGAGCCGTTACACCACGTTTAACTCTTGGCATCTCTTATCCTCCTATCTGTTACTTAGCGCGCAGCATACGATCAACATGGATCGCATCTGATTTATTCAACTGGCTGGTACCGCGCAGTTGACGTTTACGCTTTGTAGTCATCTTAGTAAGGATGTGGCTCTTGTTAGCGTGCTTATGTTTATATTTACCAGAGCCGGTTTTTTTAAACCGTTTAGCTGCTCCACTGTGTACTTTTGCCTTAGGCATTTCACTTCTCCGCATTCATTAGTTTATTAGCGCTTTATGTTCTATTCGGTTTGCTCATAGAGCTCGCCGGTTCGATTTAGGCGTCTAGTTTTTCTTTTTAGGGGCCAGCACCATAGTTAACTGGCGACCCTCCATCTTAGGAAACTGTTCGACGGCGGAAATCTCCGCAAGATCGGTTTCGACGCGTTTCAGCATCTCCATTCCGAGCTCTTGGTGTGCCATCTCACGACCGCGGAACCGTAAAGTCACCTTGGTCTTGTCTCCTGCTTCAAGGAAACGTATCAGGTTGCGTAGTTTTACCTGATAGTCGCCAACGTCCGTATGTGGACGGAATTTCATTTCTTTAACTTGGATTTGCTTCTGCTTTTTCTTGGCAGCCGCTTTTTGCTTCTTCGCTTCAAAGACGAATTTTCCATAATCCATCACTTTACAAACTGGCGGCTCACCCATTGGCGCAATTTCTACCAAGTCAAGTGACGCTTCGCCCGCTACTTTTAGAGCTTCGGCTAAAGTAACAACACCCAGTTGCTCGGCGTCCGGTCCAACTAATCTCACAGATACTGCTGTGATCTCGTCGTTTATTTTGGGCCGTTCTTTTCGGCTTGGATTGATAAGCAATACTCCAGTTAATTAGCAATACGACCGCGGCGGTCTACGTCTTCCTGAAGTAACGAAACAAACTCATTAAGAGTCATTGACCCAAGGTCTTCGCCACTTCGATTACGTACCGCGACAGTCTCTGATTCAGCCTCTCTATCTCCCAATACTAGGAGGTAAGGAATACGCTGTATTGTGTGCTCGCGGATTTTAAAGCCGATCTTCTCGTTTCTCAAGTCACTTTCTACACGAAAGCCCTGTTTTTTCAGGCTTTTAGCCACTTTTTTCGAATAATCGGCCTGTCGGTCAGTTATATTCAGAATTGAAACCTGTTTTGGTGCCAACCAAGCGGGAAACGCTCCTTCGTATTGTTCGATCAAAATACCGATAAATCGCTCAAAAGAACCCAATATTGCCCGGTGTAACATCACAGGAGTTTGCCGTGATCCATCTTCTGCAACATATTGAGCTTCTAAACGACCCGGCATAGAAAAATCGACCTGAATAGTTCCGCATTGCCAGATTCTTCCAAGGCAATCTTTCAAAGAAAATTCAATTTTTGGACCGTAGAAAGCACCCTCCCCAGGTAACAAATCCCAGGCAAGTTTTTTGGCGTCTAGTGCTTCCTTGAGAGACGCTTCCGCTTTGTCCCAATCTGCATCGCTACCTACGCGTTTCTCAGGTCGAGTAGATAATTTGATCAGCACTTCTTCAAATCCAAAATCGGTATAAACCTGATACAAGAGATCGATAAAGGTCGCTACCTCTTCCTGAATCTGAGCCTCAGTACAGAAAATATGTGCGTCGTCCTGAACAAAGCCTCTAACTCGCATCAATCCCTGCAGCGTACCGCTGGCTTCGTTTCTATGGCAGCTGCCAAATTCGGCAAGGCGTAGTGGCAAGTCTCTATAGCTACGTAAACCCTGATTGAAAACCTGCACGTGGCATGGGCAATTCATCGGTTTGACCGCGTAGTCTCGGCTTTCAGATTCGACCGTAAACATATCTTCGCGGAATTTGTCCCAATGACCGGATTTTTCCCAGAGACTGCGATCAACAATTAGCGGGGTTTTTATCTCCTCGTAGCCATTGTTCGATTGCACTCGGCGCATATATTCTTCGATAGTTGAATAGATGCTCCATCCCTTGGGGTGCCAAAACACCATTCCGGGCGCCTCTTCTTGAAGGTGGAAGAGATCGTATTTCTTGGCCAATTTGCGATGGTCGCGTTTCTCCGCTTCCGCAAGCATATTCAGATGTTTTTTTAATTGCTTTTTGTCGGGAAAGGCCAGGCCATATATACGCTGAAGCTGTTTATTTACCTGATCACCGCGCCAATATGCGCCTGAAACTCTCATCAACCTAAAGTGATGGCAAAAGCTCATATTAGGCACATGAGGCCCTCGACACATGTCGATATATTCTTCGTGGTGATAGAGTCCTGGGCGATCATCCTTGGCAATATTCTGCTCGAGGATTTCCATTTTGTAGGTTTCACCGCGCTCTTCAAAAACCTTGTGGGCTTGTTCCCAGCTCACCACTTCTTTCACAACTTGATAATCGCTCTTGGCGAGCTCTTTCATTCGCTGCTCTAAATTCTGAATATCAACTTCCGTCAACTGATGCTCAAGATCTATATCGTAGTAAAAACCATTCTCTATAGTCGGCCCGATAGCCATCTTGGCGTCTGGCCATAACTGCTTGAGGGCGTGCCCGATAAGATGCGCGCAGGAGTGACGAATAATCTCCACACCCTCTTCATCTCGAGTAGTAAAAAGCGTTACTTCTGAGTCTTCGCTAATCAGATCACTGGTATCGCGGAGTTCGCCATTGACGCGGCCGCCCAAAGTGGCTTTAGCCAAGCCAGGGCCGATATCCGCAGCAATTTCGTAAACAGTTACTGGTTTGTCAAAGACGCGTTGGGAACCATCGGGAAGAGTAATTGTAGGCATGTCTAGATCCTTTTCAGTGGTGGCCCATACGAGAGGTCACGTGAGTTTAAAAATTGGTACGACCGAGTGGATTCGAACCACCGACCCCTACCATGTCAAGGTAGTGCTCTAACCAACTGAGCTACGGTCGTACAGTATTATTCGAGGCGCGCGATTTTAGCGACTATGGGTCCAAATAACAACGATCTACCCGAGATCACAATCAACTCAATCGGACCATTTTATCCTGAAGCTTACCAACTTCATCCCTCAGCTGGGCTGCCTGTTCAAATTCAAGATTTTGGGCATGGTCGTACATACGATTTTCCAACTTCTTAACCAACTCAGAAATAGCTTTAGGCGTAACTGCATCTCTGGACTCCAATACATAATCGGCCTGTGGCTCCGCGACCAGCCCTTTGGATTTTCGGCCCTTCTTACCGGGAATAACTCGCGCTCCTTCAAGGATATCTGCAACATCCTTAAAGATGGTTTTTGGCTCTATACCAAATTTCTTATTGTTGGCGATCTGCTTATCCCGACGTCGGTCGACTTCTTCGATGGCTCGCTTCATGGAGTCTGTAATGCGGTCGGCATAGAGGATAGCGCGTCCCTCCGCGTTACGTGCGCCTCTACCCATAGTTTGAATCAGGGATCGGTCAGATCTTAGAAAACCCTCTTTATCGGCGTCTAAGATAGCCACAAGAGCAACTTCCGGCATATCTAAACCTTCACGCAAGAGATTTATACCCACCAAGACATCAAATACTCCCAATCGAAGGTCGCGGATAATTTCTATTCTCTCAACCGTATCTATATCGGAGTGCAGATAACGAACCCTTACGCCCTGCTCCGCCAGATACTCGGTCAAATCTTCTGACATTCTTTTAGTCAGAGTAGTTATTAGCACTCGCTGCTTTTTCGCCGCGCACTTGTGGATTTCCGAAAGCACATCACCCACCTGTGTTGTTGCAGGTCGTATTTCTATAGTCGGGTCGAGCAATCCCGTTGGCCGAACAATCTGTTCGACCACAGCGCCCGCATGCGCAGCCTCATATTTACCCGGCGTAGCACTTACAAAAACTAACTGAGTGGTAAGAGATTCCCACTCTTCAAACATCAAAGGTCGGTTGTCCATTGCTGACGGTAATCTAAAGCCGTAGTTCACTAAAGTTTCTTTGCGCGATCTATCGCCTTTGTACATTGCACCGAGTTGCGGAATTGTCACATGAGACTCATCGACAATCACAAGCGCATCATTGGGCAAGTAGTCAAATAAAGTTGGCGGCGGCTCACCCTGAATGCGTCCTGACAGATAGCGGGAATAGTTTTCTACACCGTTGCAGTAACCTAATTCCTTCATCATTTCTAGATCATAGCGAGTTCGCTGCTCTAGGCGTTGAGCTTCAACAAGCTGATCTTGTGCACGCAATACCTTTAGCCGGTCATCCAGCTCCAAAGCAATATGATCGACGGCCTTCAGGATGGTACCCCGCGGAGTTGCGTAATGGGTTTTGGGGTAGATAGTTATGCGCGGAACATCTCCTCTGGACTCGCCCGTAAGGGGATCGAAGAGTGATATTTTTTCGAGCTCTTCATCAAATAATTGAATTCGGACGGCAAGCTCATCAGACTCCGCAGGAAATACATCGATAATATCCCCGCGCACCCTAAAGGTGGCCCGCCGAAAATCTGTGTCGTTGCGGGTATATTGGAGCTCAGCCAAACGAGACAATATAAACCGCTGATTTACCAAATCACCTCTAACCAAATGCAGCATCATCTTTAGATAAGCATCTGGATCACCCAAACCGTATATTGCCGAAACCGTTGCCACCACAATTACGTCACGACGCTCTAGTAGCGCTTTGGTTGCTGATAGACGCATCTGTTCGATATGTTCGTTTATCGAAGCATCCTTCTCAATAAAGGTGTCAGATGCCGGCACATAGGCTTCCGGTTGATAGTAATCGTAGTAAGAAACAAAATACTCAACGGAGTTCCGCGGAAAGAACTCTTTGAATTCCCCATAAAGTTGCGCGGCTAACGTTTTGTTGTGAGCCATTACAATGGCAGGTCTATTTGATTCCGCTATTACATTTGCAATTGTGAAGGTTTTCCCTGACCCGGTGACACCAAGTAAGGTCTGACTAGCCAAGCCGTCATCTAGGCCTTCTAGGAGCTGCTTAATGGCCGCTGGTTGGTCACCTGCAGGCTGATACTTTGATGTTAATTCGAACTCTCTATTACTCAATGAAAAAATGCCCTCAGAAGTTGCCCATAGTCTATTGACCCTTTTGGGGCGCGTCTATAAGATACGCGGCCTCACGATTCCGACTTAGCTCAGTTGGTAGAGCAATTGACTGTTAATCAATGGGTCGCTGGTTCGAGCCCAGCAGTCGGAGCCAATTACAAAAAAACCTCCTATATGGGGGTTTTTTTGTGGGGAATTGATAAAGGCATCTCCGATGCCAGTTAATCAATGGTGAAACCACGTGGCTTTCACCTAGTTCGAGCCCAGCAGTCGGAGCCACACAATAAAAAAGCCCTCCGAAGAGGGCTTTCAAGTCTGATCTAATAGAAGGCTACCTAAAGCTCAGTCTCAACGGTGTAATCAACTTTTCTATCAATATCTGAATTCGCTTGCAGGCTGTTGGCATAGGCCATCCATTCCATCTCACTGCGTTCTAATGCGACCTGCTCTCTTGCTTGCGCTAATTGCTCGCTGGTCTGATTAGCTAGTTCGCCAGCTCGAGCTTCGGTAATGCGATAAACATGATAATCGCCATTGGCAGATTGTCCGCCAGATACGACAGGCAGACCTACATCTACCAATGTGCTGAATATCAATGCGCCAACTTCGCCACCATCTGCTCTAGGTGAATCCAACGCCGCTTGCCATGCATAGCCTTCACGTTCAGCAACACTATCCAAGGTAGCTCCATTGCCAATTTCCGTTTCCAGTGTCGATGCAATTTCCTGCAGAAGCGCTCCCGCTTCTTCTGATTGCAATTGAGCAACAATAAGATCGCGTACCTGATCTATCGCTGGAATGGAACTTGGTAGAAATTCATTTATGTGCACAATAATTGCCTGGTTTTCGGCAAGCTCTATTACTTCACTGTTTAGTTCACTTTCAACCACAATATCGCTAAAGCCAATAGCTCTCACCTGAGCATTGCCCGCGATACCTGTACCTGCATTTTCAGTGAAGGGCTCAGTAGTTAAGGTTTCCAGTTTATCTCCGGCTGAGAAGGCCTCTTTTAACTCTTCGATATTGTCTGTTGAAAACGCCAGCTCACGAAGTTCGTCTAAGGCATTTAAATAAGCATCTGCTGCTATTTCATTGCGCACTTCCAGTTCAATTGGCGCGTACTGGGTTTCAATATCAAATGCGGTTTCTGTAATTTCAGATACTAGGATCAAATGAGTTCCCGCATCAGTTACAACAGCGCCTGTTATTTGGCCTGCGTCCAGATCTAGAATCGCAGCTTCAAAAGCATCTGGGAAGGTAGCGCCACCGGTATAACCCAGATCACCACCAAAGTTTGCCGAGCCAATATCAGCAGAAAACTCAGCGGCTAGATCGGAAAAAGCTTCGCCGGCGCCAAAACGACTTTGGACTTCGGCAACTTGCTGATCAACAGAGGAATCAATTTTGGCTTCAAAAAGAATATGGGAAACACGTCTCTGGTCTCCCTGCTGAGCCTTTAATAGTTCGAAGCGTTCCATTACCAAATCGGAGAGATTGGAAGTCTCCATGGTCTCTTCAAGAAAAAGATCGGAGCTCAGACTCACATAATCCAAAGAGACCATATCTGGCTCTCTATAATCCTCTTGGTAAAAATTAAAGTAAGACTCTACATCTTCATCGGGAATCTGAATCGAAGCCATCACGTCGGCTTGCGGGATTGTGAAATATTGGTAAGAACGGGTTTCTTCCGTTAGCTCAATGCGTCGACGCAGATCTTCCTGGGTGGCAAAGCTGGTGGCACGAATACCCACTAAAATTTGATTGGCAATGGTTTCGTTAGCTAATGCTTCCATAAAGGAGCTTGGCGTATAGCCGTAGTTCTGCAAAAAAACGCTGAATGCGGCTTGGCTGAATTCGCCTGCAACTTGAAAGGTCGGCATAGAGCGAACCTGATTAGCTAGATACTCTTCAGACACTCGTAATTTGTCACTCTTCGCTTTAGATAAAAGTGCCTTTTGCTCAATTAATTGATCCAAAGCCACTGGACGAACCAGGTTCTCATCAATAAGTGAGGGGTCAGCATTTGCACCTAGATAACTCATTATCTGATTTATCTGGGTAACCACCGCTCGCTCGAGCTCCAACTCTGTGATCTCTTCGCCGTTAACTGTAGCCACATCAACAACACGGGTGCTGTTCAAAAATATTGATTCAACACCAAAAAAGGCCAATGGGATTGCGATTAACGCAACGAGGATACCGGCTACTGCGCCTGATAGATTTTCTCTTAAGCTCTGGATCATTCTATTTGTCTTTCTATTGTCTTGAAATTAGATGTTTCGTTTTAATAAGAAAAAGGCGCATCGAAATGCGCCTTTACACTCACGCTGGCCTCTGGTTTACCAGAGCCCAGCTACACCACCAAATTAATGATTAACGGCGTCTTTGAGCGCTTTACCAGCTTTAAAGCCAGGTACTGTTGCAGCAGCAATCTGGATAGTTGCACCAGTTTGCGGGTTGCGACCAGCGCGTGCAGCGCGATCTTTAACAGAGAATGTACCAAAACCAACCAGAGATACAGAATCTCTTGATTTCAGGGCATTCGTAATGCTTTCAGTAACCGCGTCCAGCGCTGCGCCGGCTTTGGCTTTGGAAATATCTGCAGATGATGCAATTTGATCAATAAGTTCGCTTTTATTCACGTTTTCATACCTTCTATTGAGTGATCGAATAAGAGGGCCTTTCAGCTACCTCCCCAAGGGTGCTCGTGTCTTTGTATTTATCCCCTAAGCACCGGGCAATCGTTTATACCAAGTGGCCTAGCGTCCGGTCAAGCACCTATTGCTAATGAGTGCTCGGTCGGACCGAATCTGAGGCCTCTTTATCGCGTTCTTTTTGCCCTTTTTGCAGACTTTTGTCTACTAAGGGAATTGGGCTAGATTCCAGAGCGATTTCCAAAACTTCATCAATCCAGCGAGCTGTTTTGATGGTGAGGTCTTGTTTAATATTATCCGGTATCTCACTGATATTTTTCTCATTACCTGCTGGGATAATTACCGTTTTGATACCGCCTCGGTGAGCGGCCAGTAACTTTTCTTTAAGCCCTCCGATGCTCAAAACTTCGCCTCGTAAGGTGATTTCGCCAGTCATGGCGACGTCCGAGCGAACCGGAATTTTTGTTAACTCAGAAACTAGTGCGGTTACCATGCCAACACCCGCACTTGGACCATCTTTTGGGGTCGCTCCTTCCGGAATATGTATGTGAACATCCTTGTGAGTGTAAAATTCGGGGTCAATTCCAAGCGTAGAAGCCCTTCCTCGCACTACGGTAAAGGCAGCTTGAATGGATTCTTGCATTACATCTCCAAGCGATCCTGTTTTGACTATTTTTCCGGTACCGGGAACACAGGACGCTTCAATTGTCAGAAGTTCACCACCCACTTGAGTCCAAGCTAAACCAGTTACCTGGCCTATCCGATTGGTTTCTTCCGTAATTCCATAAGTAAATTTGGAAACACCAAGAAATTCCTCTAGCAAAGGCGCATCGATTGTTACCGTTGCTAACTTCTTAGCCTTACCACGAGTATTTTTAGTTACCACTTTGCGGCAGACTTTTGCAATTTCACGCTCCAGCCCTCGCACTCCCGCTTCACGGGTATATTCTCGAACGATACTGCGTATCGCTTCTTCAGGGATCTCCAGCTCACCCTTTTTAAGGCCATTTGCCTTACCCTGTTTCGGAATAAGGTACTTAGAGGCTATAGCTACTTTTTCGTCCTCGGTATAACCCGGGATACGGATGACTTCCATTCGATCAAGTAAGGGGCCAGGGATGTTCATGGAATTCGCTGTACAAACGAACATTACTTCAGATAGATCGAAATCGACTTCCAAATAATGATCGTTAAAAGATGCATTTTGCTCCGGGTCCAACACTTCGAGCAATGCTGATGCCGGGTCTCCTCGGTAATCCATACCTACCTTGTCGACTTCGTCCAACAAAAATAGAGGATTATTCACTTCAGCCTTGCTCAGCTTCTGCACAATCTTTCCTGGCATTGAACCTATATAGGTACGCCTGTGCCCTCGAATTTCGGCTTCGTCTCGAACACCACCCAAAGACATACGTACAAACTCTCTATTGGTCGCTTTAGCAATGGACTCACCTAAAGAGGTTTTGCCGACACCGGGAGGGCCAACGAGGCAGAGAATTGGGCCTTTGAGTTTTTTAACCCGCTTTTGCACTGCAAGGAACTCTAGAATGCGCTCCTTAACTTCTTCCAACCCATAGTGATCTCTTTCCAGTAGCGTCTCAGCACGATTTAAGTCGTGTCGTACTTTTGACTGCTTATCCCAAGGGACGCCAACCATCCAATCAATATAGTTTCGGATAACTGAGGCCTCAGCCGACATGGGCGACATCATTTTCAGTTTTGCCAACTCAGACTCTGTTTTTTCAAGAGCTTTTGACGGCATTCCAGCCTCAGAAATGCGGGCTTCGAGCAAAGAGAACTCATCGCTATCGCCATCAATATCACCAAGTTCTTTTTGAATGGCTTTCATTTGCTCATTCAAATAATACTCTCGCTGACTTTTCTCCATCTGCTTTTTAACTCGAGAACGAATGCGCTTCTCTACACGCTGCAGATCTACTTCAGAGTCAATAAGTTCTAATAAGGCGCTAACGCGCTCGCTGACATCAGTAATTTCTAAAATCTGCTGCTTAGTTTCAAGCTCAAAGGGCATATGCATAGCAATACTGTCCGCCAAGACTGCAAGCTCTTTAATATCCTGCAAGGAAGCAAGCACTTCTTTAGGAAGCTTTTTACTCATGGATGCGTATTCATCCAACTCTCGACGCAATGTGGTTACCAAAGCGTCGGCTTCATTCGCAATTGCGGCCTGCTGCTCTAGCACCCTAAAGTCAGATTCCCAATATTCACCGTCCTCACTGTCTCGAATAGAAGAGAGCAGCACCCTCTCCTGGCCTTCCACCAGAATTTTTAATGTTCCATCGGGCAGCTTCAGGAATTGAAGGATTGTCGCTAAGGTTCCAACTTCGTAGAGTTTGTCTTGAACGGGATCGTCGTCATTAGCCTCATGTTGGGCAACCAAGAGGATTTGCTTGCCGGTATCTGCGGCAGCAATTTTGATCGCACTAACTGATTTTTGTCTTCCCACAAATAGCGGAATCACCATTTGTGGATATACCACTACATCTCGCAGTGGTATTAAGGGAAGACTTGGTAAAGAAGTTGTATTGGATTCGCTCATATAAGATCTGCTTTTACCCTAGTTTCTGTTCTGATTTTTACTTATGTAACCAGAATATTGGGCTTAAATCGACTTTCGCAAGGCAATCAATCGGATCTTTGCTTAAAACTAATCTTCTGACCCTGTGGTTTTGGCGGCGGTAGTCTCATACACCAGCATAGGATCTGACTCACCCTGTATAACAGATTCATCTATTACCACTTTGACAACATCAGGCAAAGACGGAATTTGATACATGGTGTCCAGCAATACCGACTCAAGTATAGATCGCAGGCCGCGAGCGCCCGTTTTTCTATCCAAAGCCTTGGCTGCAACTGCTTTTAGGGCATCAGGACGAAAATCTATATCTACGTCTTCCATTGCAAACAGGTGCTGGTACTGATTCGTTAAAGAGTTTTTCGGCTCGGTTAAAATCTCTATCAAAGCCTCTTCAGAAAGCTCTTCTAAAGTAGCTAATACCGGCAAGCGGCCAATAAACTCCGGAATCAAGCCAAACTTAATTAAATCTTCAGGCTCAACCTTGCGTAACGCCTCACCTATGCTCATTCCGTCGTCTTTGCTTCGCACTTCGGCACCAAAACCTATCCCGCTTTTCTCGGTACGTTCGCGAATAACTTTATCCAAACCGGCAAATGCACCACCGCAGATAAACAAAATATCAGAGGTGTCTACCTGCAGAAATTCCTGCTGTGGATGTTTACGGCCACCCTGTGGCGGAACCGATGCAACAGTACCTTCTATTAATTTAAGTAACGCTTGCTGCACGCCTTCACCAGATACATCTCTGGTAATCGAGGGGTTGTCCGATTTACGAGAAATCTTGTCAATCTCATCGATATAAACAATACCCCTTTGGGCTTTGTCCACGTCGTAGTCGCATTTCTGCAACAACTTCTGAATAATATTTTCTACGTCTTCACCAACATAACCGGCTTCAGTTAGGGTGGTTGCGTCAGCAATGGTAAAGGGAACGTTTAGCAGACGAGCCAAGGTTTCAGCGAGTAAAGTTTTGCCGCAACCGGTAGGACCAATAAGCAGGATATTACTTTTACTGAGCTCGACTTGCTCCTCGTCTTTCTTTGGGTCCGGAGCTTTAAGGCGTTTGTAGTGGTTATAAACAGCAACTGACAGTACTTTTTTTGCCTGTGGTTGACCGATTACGTATTCGTCTAATTTTTCGCGTATTTCTTTTGGCGTAGGCAGCTTTGAATCGCCCTCTACATACGGGTTTTCCTCGATTTCTTCGCGAATGATATCGTTGCAAAGGTCGACGCACTCATCGCAAATAAAGACCGAAGGGCCAGCAATAAGTTTTTTGACGTCATGTTGGCTCTTACCGCAAAAAGAGCAGTAAAGTAGTTTGTTATCTTCGCCAGTAGCTTGTTTGTCAGACATATAAAGCAGTTCCAGACTATGTGTCAGCTAAGTGTTTAGACCAACTTATCGAATAAACCACGGTGAGTAAAGATCAACGTGAACTAACAACCTCGTCGATTAAACCGTATTTTTTAGACTCTTCCGCGCTCATAAAATTATCGCGTTCGGTATCCAAAGCAATAGTTTTAATATCTTGGCCCGTATGTTGAGCCATAATTTCGTTCAATCTTTCTCGAATTTTGAGAATTTCGCGAGCCTGAATTTGAATATCGGTCGCCTGACCCTGAGCACCGCCGCTAGGCTGGTGAATCATGGCACGTGAGTTCGGAAGCGAAAACCGTTTTCCAGCTGCACCAGCAGCCAGAAGGAATGCGCCCATGCTACAGGCCTGACCAATGCACATAGTGCTAACGTCAGGTTTGATGAACTGCATTGTGTCGTATATGGACATACCCGCGGTTACTGAACCACCGGGGGAATTTATATAAAGATGGATATCTTTGTCGGGATTTTCTGCTTCCAAAAACAGCAATTGGGCAACTACCAAATTAGCAGCGTAGTCTTCAACCGGGCCGACCAAGAAGATAACTCGTTCGCGTAGCAATCTCGAATAGATATCATAAGAGCGCTCGCCGCGAGAAGATTGCTCAACAACAATCGGCACCAGACCAAGGCCTTGAGGGTTTGTAACATCAGTTTGCATTGACAATTCCAAATCTAATTTGTGGGTATTATGCCCCTAAACTAACGGGTGAGAGAACTTATTGAGCCCTACTCGCCATTACCTCTTTATAGGTCTTGGTCGCAGACTTCACTTTCGCCTTCTCTAACAAAAACTCTACAACCTGATCTTCCAATACTTTCATTTGCAAGCCGTTAAGAGCTTCTGGGTTCTGCAAGTAGTAGTTTTCAACCTCTGTAGATTGTTCATAGGTCGAGGCAATTTTCTTAACCTCATCCTTCACCCTTTGTTCATCGGCAGTTAACTCTTCAGCTTTAACTATTTCTGATACTAAAAGGCCCAATTTAACTCTGCGTTCCGCTTGCTCGGTAAAGGGATCATCGGGAACGGTGGACAGATCAAGTTCCTGCCCTTGGCCGTACTGCTGAAGCATCTCTTGTTTAAGACGTTGAATCTCTTCTGTAATCAGTGCTTTAGGAATGGGTGTATCGTGCGCATCTGCTAACCCTTCCATTACTGCGCTCTTAAGTCCGTTCTGAAGTGCACCTTCTAGTTCAAGCTGCATATTGCTACGAACTTCAATCATGAACGCTTCTTCACCGCCTTCAGTAACACCGAATTTGGCAACAAACTCGTCGTCTATTTCTGGCAGTGTTTTTTCTAGAACTTCTCGAACCTTGATATCGAAGTCTGCTTCTTTTCCCTTTAGATCTTCAGCTTGATAATCATCCGGGAAAGTTACTTGAATAGTTTTTTCTTCGCCCGCCGATAATCCAGCAATTCCTTCTTCAAAACCCGGGATCATTTTACCTTCACCGAGTTGAATACGTTGTTCGTCTGCTTGGCCGCCTTCAAAGGGCTCGCCATCTAGTTTGCCCAGATAATCGACAACTACGGCATCACCGATCGCACAAGCGCGATCGACAGTCTTCCAGTCTGCATTTTGCTCTCGCAGACTTTCAATCATATCGGTGATGTCGCCTTCAGCTACTTCAGCCTCTACCTTCTCTACTTTGATCTTACCCAGGTCTTTCAGCTTTACCTTTGGGTAAACCTCAAAAACGGCGGTATAGGTAAAAGTATTATCTTCCGCAGGTTTGTCTGCTTCGATTTTTGGCATACCAGCAGGATTCAGATCTTTTTCCTGAAGCGCTTCGCCGTAAGTTTGGTTGATAAGCTCGCTCAAAACTTCTTGCCTAACACCCTCAGAAAACTTCTGACGTACTACGCTGGCTGGCACTTTACCTTTACGAAATCCATCTATCCGGACCGTCTTTGATGCTTTGAGCAATCGAGCGTCTACCTCTGAATCAATGCGATCAGCAGGGATCTCAACCGTCATGCGTCGTTCTAAACCCACAGTTTCAGCTACAGAAACCTTCATCTATCTTCCTCTATTCGGAGCTTACAGATGGCACGTACATGCCAAGTAGAATATAAATTTGGTGCGAAAGGAGAGACTTGAACTCTCACGGGTTACCCCACAGGAACCTAAATCCAGCGCGTCTACCAATTCCGCCACTTTCGCATTAGGTGCGCCTGCCGTCAGGCAAGCGGGGCGCGATTTTGACACAGAGAACTCTGCCCTTCAATGCCTGCATTAAGATAGTTTTACGAAAATTGTTTTTGAAGGAAAACAACTTGGTCAGAATAGAATTCCAGATGCCTAGATTGCAGCATATCCGAGAGATATAAAAAGCTGTCTTTACCCCAAAAACCTATATGAGTTGGATCCAATATGTAGTGCCAATTGTCGAAAGAGTCCTGACATTCGATTCTCTGGGTCATTAACGCCAAGTATCCACCAGGACGAAGACATTCCCATAAGCGCATTAGTTCTTCCAGAGGACGCTTTAGATGCTCAACCACTTCTGTGGCAGTTATAAAGTCATAGTCCTTATCTAACAAGCTTTCGTCCGGCCGGTAATGAATGTCGTAAAGAGCGACGCTGTAACCCTGCTCTTCCAGCATTACTGAAAGCGTTGGGCCCGGGCCACAGCCAAAATCCAGACCTGCTGAGTCAGTAGGTATTCGTTCACAGAGAGGGTCAACCAATCTAGACAGAAATCTGCGGTACCCAGAATCATCAGGAGAGTTTTCGTGAAGGTTGTAGTGCTGTAGTTCTTGCTCTGATTGCAAATGGTATTGATCTGGGACAAATACGAAACTGCAACTGGCACAGCAAAAATAGACGCGCCTAGAATCCTGATGCTGGATTTTAGTTTCGGATGATAGGCAAAGAGGACAATTTGTCATAAAGAAATGGGGTGGCTGACGGGGATTGAACCCGCGACCACCGGAATCACAATCCGGCGCTCTACCAACTGAGCTACAGCCACCATAATAAATTGGGGTTGGCGCGCCCGCCAGGGCTCGAACCTGGAACCTACTGCTTAGAAGGCAGTTGCTCTATCCAGTTGAGCTACGGGCGCCCGATCTTCCAAATATTCCCTTTGAGAATACCCTAAAAAGTTGGTCGGGGTAGAGAGATTACTCGAGGCTTTCTGCCTCTCGCCCTGCGGGCTGCGCTTCGCGTGTTCAAAACCGCTAACGCGATTTTGTCGAACTCCACGTTCTCATCTTCTACACCAACCCCGATGCCGCTTTGCGTCATCAGAAATATGGTCGGGGTAGAGAGATTCGAACTCCCGACATCCTGCTCCCAAAGCAGGCGCGCTACCAAACTGCGCTATACCCCGATATCGCTAGAATCAGCGAGCGCGCATGATACTGGCGAGATGTATTAGCGTCAATGAAGTCTGCAAAGGATTTACAGAAAACTCCGAACATTTAAATTTTTATTTATCCCACAGACTAAAAACTATGGGGTTAAAGCCTCTATGCAAAAACGCTTTGAGACGGAAAATACTAAAACGACTTTCGAAATGACAAGTTAATCGCGTGATTTAACGTTTCATAATGACCATCTGCTGTCTCGCCAAGAAGCGAACCAGATTGGTTGTTTGTTACGTCACGACCGCCGTTATAGGCAAAATGATACCCAACCGACCACACGCCAGAATCTGTGTGATTAGATATTCCAATACTTCCCAAATGCAAATTAGAACCAGGGTTGTAGGGAGTGAAGTTTAAATCTGGCGCCGAGTTTTCACTATATATAGTGTTTGCTCTTCGTCGTCGACGAACAGTACTTCTATTTTAGACAATTCAGATATGGTCATTCTTATCGATTCCGTTCCATACTACATCCATGTATTTTTCAGCGCAGCAGCTAACCAACAAAAAACACAATTTACAACTGCTACCTTCTACATCTATAGTCTATGTCTCAAGTTGTAGATGATTTATATCATAGATGTCCCTCACTCAAAATTCGACACAAACGCTGAACTATTTAGCCAGCATTCATTACGCCAAAGAGCTTCAGGATGTTGGCGACCTTTGTCGAACCCTAAAAACTCACTGCGGCTTGTCTGGTCTGATGATTCAGCGAGTACAATTCAATGGATTGCGCTTTAGCGATCCTGACTGCCGATGCTTTGGCGACTATGTGTATTTCCATCCCGAATACATTGAAGAAGAAATGTTCAATGAAGATCCGTTGATATCAACAGGTTTAGAGCTAACAACCGAGTTTAACTGGGATAGAGCATTTTCTCTTGAACACCAATACTCCAAGGCCATTGAGCTAAGACAGCGCATGCGGCGACATGGGATGATTTCAGGCCTACCAACAGTTCAACGCTCTAATAGTGAGCAAAATACGCTTTTGGCAGTGCATCTGGCTGCAACCACAAATCAACTTAGCGACGAACAAGCTGGCGTATTTGAAAATATCTTACCTTACCTAGTTCGCCTGTCAGAACGTGAGTGGATGCAAGACGCTCCAAAGGTAAGCCTTAGACAGCTACATATTGCTCAAAATCTAAAAAGTGGATTGTCTCGAAGACAAACTGCCAGCAAATTGAATATCCCTCTTCGCGCAGTTAATTTTCATATCAATCGTCTTGTTGATGTTCTAAAGGTTGAAAATATTGAGCAAGCCTTGGATGTTCTCGATTCTCACTGCGTTTTTTAGCCCTATATTCTCATCTAGATTCAAGCCAGCTATTCAGTGATTAGACTTATTTCTCAAACACCCGAAACATGGGTGGCAGCTGTATTGGAAGACTTTAATAGCTTTTTAAACGACCACGCTGCGGCAGAAAAAAAGGCTTCGGGTATGGCAATGTCAATGGCCCTTCACTTCCGCGACAAAGAAAGAATCGTCACAGAAATGATCGACTTAGCTATCGAAGAACTGACTCATTTTCGTGAATGCGTGCGCATACTTCAGGATCGCGGATTACAACTGCTTTCTGACGAGAAAGATGAATACGTAAATGAAATGCGCACTCAAATACGAAATGGACCAGAATTTGGATTGCTCGATAGATTGCTGACTGGCGGCATTATCGAAGCCCGTGGAGTCGAACGCTTCGGTATGGTCGCAAATGCATTGCCTGAAGGAGATCTAAAAATATTCTATGAGGCAATTACTCGCTCGGAAGAAAGGCACAACAGTTTATTTCTAGATTTAGCCAGAGAGTACTATCCAGACTCAGAAGTTCAAGATCGACTCCAGTTTTTGCTGGAGTTCGAAGCGGAGATACTGAGCCGCCTGCCGATTCGGGCCGCACTTCACTAAGTAGCGGTTCACTAAAAGTGTCATCAAAAGCAACTTCAAAGTATCTAAATCAATTCTCCGAACCGGAAATTCTGTCACTAAACTTTTCGTTAGGAATGCTCTTCGATCGCTGCCTAGTGATTCCCGTATTTGCAGAGCCAATAGACTTTATAAAACGGATTATTCACACCTGGGCTGAAGATCAGGATTTACTTGTGATTCTTGTAGTCAATCGGCCTACGGAATCCACTCCCCAACAAACCGAAGACGCCATTCGCTGCTTACAGTCTACAAAAATGTTCCTTCCTAAAATCCTTGATTCTAAAGGAGAAATTAGCTGGAGAATGGCCTCCTCATCGGGCCCGACATTTTTACTAGTAGACCGATGCTTGAATCTTCCTATACCCAAGAAGCAGGGAGTTGGGCTCGCACGCAAAATAGGCTGCGATATTGCCCTCGCTTTATCTAAGGAATCTGTACTGCGATCAGACTGGGTTCACACTACTGATGCAGACGCACATTTACCTCCTTCTTACTTCAACTTAGCGTACCCAGACTGCGCAGCGATCATCTATCCGCATAGTTACCGAGATGCTGGAAGCGCTCTATATCAAGCGACAAAAATCTATGACGCCCGAACGCGAGACTATCAAAGCCAGCTGGCCAAGGCAGGCTCCAGCTATGCGTACAATCCGACAGGTAGCTTGCTTGCTCTAAATTTGACTCGCTACGCAGAAGCCCGGGGATTTCCCAAGCGTGCGGGAGGAGAAGACTTTTACCTCCTTAACAAACTCCAAAAACTCGGTGGTGTGCAGAGCATCGAATTACCTGAGATAGAACTCGAATGCCGAGAATCCGATCGCGTTCCTTTTGGCACAGGGCCTGCGGTATCAAAATTATTAAATACTCAGTCACCCGAAGAAGAACTCATCTTTTATCACCCAACCTGCTTCGAGGCCCTAGCAAAAGGATGGCAATGCCTGAAATCGACGTCACCTCAAGACTGGTCTGACAACCTAAGTATGCCTATAGAATTTTTGTCTGCTATCGAACATCTAGGCCTAGATTCGGCTAAAAAACACCTAACGCCTTTTTTTGCTAAAGACACTAATCAGTATCAATATCAGCTTAATCTTTGGTTTGACGCCTTTCGTACTTTAAAAACAGTGCACTACCTGCGGGACAACTATTACGGATCTATCAGTTATCGTGAATGGCTTAAATTGTAAGGCTGAAAGCAAGGATTCATGGACATCCGCATCCTTAAACTGATAATTTAGCGTCTACGAAAATAAAGCGATAATCCAAAGCCAGTGAATCAACTCACCACTATCGAACTTTCTAAGGAATACCTTAAGTTTTCCGCCGGACATTTCACAATTTTTTCCGCTACGGAACGTGAAAGACTGCACGGACACAATTTTGCAGTGTCCGCCAGTATTGTTGCCCCGGTGGGCGATAATGGTCTCTGTTTCAGCTACGGTGAACTTAAAACCAAACTGCAGTCTCTCTGTGAAGCCCTGGATGAATTTATGATTTTGCCTGGGTTATCTCCACACCTAAAAATCAGCGAATCGGAATCTGAATATTTGGTGAACTTCAATAACGAACAAATGCGATTCCTTGTTTCAGATACTCTAGTTTTGCCAATTCGAAACGCGACCGTCGAAGAGTTTGCTAGCTACCTTCTCTCTCAACTGATGGAAGACAGCGACATTAAAACCTATGACGTGCGGCAAATTGAGATGAAGGTCTCGTCCGGACCTGGCCAGTGGGGCTCCTGCCAGTGGAGCGCCAATTCAGAAAACAGAGACTCATCCGATGGATAAAGTGCTTGTCATAACCGGCGGTAGTCGCGGAATTGGATTAGCGGCGATAGAGCTTTTTTCATCCTCTGGATATCGGATTATCAACCTATCCCGGAGCAATACAAACTTAGAGCTTGCCGAGCAGGTTTGCGTCGATTTCACTGACCCCAACTGGATAGAAAGTTCCCTAAACTCAATAACCAAGCTAGTGGGCAAGCCTGATCAGTTGGTTTTGATCCACAACGCTGCAGTATTGTTAAAAGACGATGTAAGGGATGCAAAGAATCTGGCAGCAGCGCTTCAAGTAAATCTGGTTGCCCCGCAACAGCTTAACGAATTGATAATTCCACTCATGCCTTCTGGCTCTTCAATTCTGTATATAGGGTCAACTCTCTCCCATAAAGCAGTAGCCAGTACCCTTACCTACTCCACATCTAAGCATGGAGTGCTTGGATTGATGCGCGCAAGTTGTCAGGATTTAGCAGGATCAGGAATTCATACAGCCTGTATTTGCCCGGGATTTACCGACACACAGATGTTGCGTGAACATATTGGGCAAGATCCAGGAATCCTAAAAGCACTTGGTGAAAGCAACGCTTTCGCTCGACTTGTGCAACCTGATGAAATAGCCGCCTGCCTTAAGTTTTGCGCCGAGAACCCAGCAATTAATGGCGCTAGTATCGATGTTAATCTTGGGCAGATCGAACACTAGCTAGTCGCTAAAGTTAACCGGCTCTATTGTCGTTTTCTGGTTGGCTCTCTATTCATATTCTTCCTCTTCAATACTCAAATAGGGTTTTAGCTTCCAAACACAGAGGTAAATTAGAGGCGTATCTATTACCGCCGCAAAAAATTTGAAAAGGTAATTGTTAACCATAAGTACCATTAAAAGCCCTAGGGCCATATCTCCGCGTAAAAAAGCAGCCCCAAATGTGACAGCAATTACCGTAAAGGAATCCACTAACTGGCTCATCATGGTACTGAAATTATTTCTAATCCAAAGGTGTTTACCCTTGGTAATACGCTTCCAAAAATGAAATAGCCTCACGTCAATATATTGCGCCGCCACATAGGCAAGCATCGAGGCAAATACCGCTCCGGAAGTTGTCGCATAGATTAGTGCAAATAGTTCGACCGAGCCGCTTGCTGTTGAACCGTCAGGCAGGCCAACATCCGCCGCCAAAGAGATGTCTTGCCAAGGCGGTCGGGATTCCAACCCAACAGCGGGAATTAGTTGCCCAATATAAAGAACCGCCAAAATAAAGAAATTCAACAGCAAACCAACGCTGACCATGCGATTGGCACGACGCTTTCCGTAAAGCTCGCATACAAGATCCGTACACAAAAAGGTTAAAGGGTATGGAAGTACGCCAATAGCTAGCTGCATCGGCCCTAGCTGTACAAATCGAGTTATGCCGATTACGTTTAACAAAGTCATTGAGCATATAAAAAAGCCGGCCAAAATAAGAAATACTAACTCCCGGCGCTCTCTTAATTCTTCAGATATCGGTGCCACTTCCGTCATCTTATCGCCTCTGATGAACTTTCATATCGAGCTCTCATGATCACTATCTAGCCTATCAACTTGCTCGTTCAGTACGCATTGTTACCAGCTCTTCAGCCATAGTTGGGTGAATACCTATGGTTCGGTCAAAATGTGCTTTGGTAGCTCCAGCGGTAATAGCGACTGCTGCTGCTTGTATCATTTCACCTACATCTGGCCCTATGGCGTGCAATCCAAGCACTTTGTCAGTTTCAGCATGGACTAGCATTTTCATAAATATCCGGTCATCTCGGCCCGTTAGGCTATGTTTCATATGCTTGAAGTCTGCCTCAAATATTTTTACCGGAACGCTCTGTTCAATTGCCTGATCTTCAGTCATACCTACAGTAGATACATTTGGCTGCGTAAATACAGCGGCGGGAATGATGCTGTAGTCAATATCAACGGCCTTTCCCTCAATCCAGTAATCAACCATTGCCATAGCTTCCGCAGTTGCGACAGGTGTAAGCGCTAGACGACCAACCACATCTCCGAGTGCAAAAATGGAGGGCTCTGAAGATTCGAAATTATCGTCAACCAATACTGCACCACTCTTATCGGTATTTATTTGAAGGCTATCGGCCCACAAACCTTCTGTTCTAGGGATGCGCCCTGTAGCAAAAAATACCTGATCGGCGACAATCTCAGTTCCATCATTTACCGAAACCACTCGCTGGCCCACATCATTCAGATCTATATGATCAATATCTGAAGACAATCTAAGATCAATACCTAGATCACGGATAGCTGGAACCATTTTTTCTCGCACGTCTTTGTCAAAACCTCGCAGAAATAGCTCTCCTCTGTATAAAAGAGTCACTTTTGTACCCATGCCTGCCAATATGCAGGCAAATTCAAGGGCAATAAAACCACCACCGACCATGACAACCGACTTAGGCTGCTCGGGAAGGAAAAATATCTGGTCAGAACTAATGCAATGCTCCGAACCTGGCAGGTTTGGCATGAATGGTTTGCCGCCTACCGCTATCAAAATTCGGTCTGCGCTATAAGTTTGATCACCAACTACGACCGTATTTGGGCCGCTTATATGCCCTCGCCCGTCAATCACTTTGACCCCGGAATTCTCCAGCAATCGCACATATATTCCATTTAGTCGGCCGATCTCGGCGTCTTTCTTTTGCATAAAGTGCTGCCAATTAAATTCACCGGCCTCAACCTGCCAACCATAAGACCTTGCGTCCTCAAATTCATGGGCATAATGCGATGCATAAACCATCAGTTTCTTGGGTACACAACCCACATTTACACAGGTTCCACCCCAGTGAGTATCCTCAATAATAGCCACACTAAATCCAAGTGTGGCCGCCATACGAGCCGCTCTTACTCCGCCGGATCCACCGCCTATTACAATTAAGTCAAAATTATCCAAGTTGAATTCCTACTGTTAGACTACCGGCCTTATTTTATGGCCCTAATAATTCATGTTGTATCCGTACCGACTTCTATTGTGCCTAGTTGTTACATACATTTCTTTGCCAATTCAGGCAGCGGAGTATGTAGGCACTGAAACCTGCAAATCTTGCCATGTTAATGAGTGGCAAAACTGGACAGGTAGCCATCATCAGTTAGCCATGACAGAGGCATCTGAGTCCACTGTTCTAGCCGACTTTAACAACACCGAATTTCGCCATAACGATACTCTAAGTAAATTTCGCAAAGAGGATGGGAATTTTTATATTTCCACTGAAAATGTAGTTGGAGCACAGGAAGAATTCCGTATAACCCATACTTTCGGCTGGGAACCATTGCAGCAGTATTTAGTTAGCTTTGAGGATGGCCGCAAGCAAGTGCTAAATATTTCCTGGGACACCCGCCCGGAAAACGAAGGGGGTCAAAAGTGGTTCCACCTATATCCTGATGAAGTTATCGAATCGGGAGATCTATTACACTGGACCGCCTTCACTCACAATTGGAATACCAGCTGTGCCGCCTGCCACAGCACTAATCTCGAAAAAAATTACGACCCGGAGTCAAATCAATTTGATACCAGCTGGTCGGAAATAAATGTTGCCTGTGAGGCCTGCCACGGAGCTGGCGAGGATCATCTGGGCTGGGCCTCCTCAGACACCGCGCAAATGCCAAATTCAGGTTTCCCTTGGTCCTTGGAGACAGCTGGAGGCTGGGGATTTGCTACCGCGGACGCAGCCATTGCAAGTCGTATCGGAGCGGGCCTTGAGGAAACACCTTTTGAGCAGGAAGTCTGTGCCCAATGCCACTCCCTTAGAAGCGAACTACAGCCCTTTGCCGGAAGCTTTCACGACTCCTTCCAACTGAGTGCAGCAACTGAGCCGTTGTACCATATAGATGGTCAAATTCGTGAAGAAGTATTTGTAGTGGGCTCATTTATGCAAAGCCGTATGCATGACGAAGGGGTAACCTGTTCGAACTGCCACGACCCACATACTCTTGAATTGGTTGCTGAGCCAAATCAGGTCTGTTCTCAGTGTCACATACCCCGAGTTTACGATACGCCAGAGCATCATTTTCATCCAATTGAATCGGCCGGAGCGCTGTGCGTAGATTGTCATATGCCGGCTACCAACTTTATGCTGGTTGACCCAAGACGCGACCACAGTATCCGCATACCCCGCCCAGATCTCTCTTTGGAACTAAATACCCCTAACGCTTGTTCCAGTTGCCACGCAGATCAAAGCCAAGAGTGGGCTGCTGAAGCCTTTTCCGAATGGTGGCCGGATATCAATCGTCACTATGCAGAAATTCTTAACGAAGCGAACCTAGGAAACCCCGCCAGCCTGAGCAGGATGTTTGCCGTTTTATCTGAACCAGATACCAATGCCATGGCACGTTATAAAATATTACAGCAAGTATCCCAATCAGATTCACCAAATGCACTTAATGCCATTCGTCGTTATACCCAGAGCAATGCAGTTATCGACCGGCAAGCGGCTATAAACGCCCTATCTGCATTTCCGACCGAACAAAGCTTGGGTAATTTGCTTCCGCTGTTAGAGGATGGGTTGCTCTCAGTGCGGATTGCGGCAATAACCCAACTAGCTTCAATCGATTTGGAGCAACTCAATGGCGCCGAGCAACAGGCCTGGCGCAACGCTCTAACCGAAGCCCAGCAAACCTTGCAACAACAGCAGGATTCACCCGGATTAACACTGCAACTTTCCAATCTCTATAGCAGCATTGGCGATTCAGAATCAGCCCTCAAGTACGTTGCACAGGCTTTGGTTATAGCTCCAGATTGGCCGCCGGCATTAATAAATCAAGCCGCACTTTACAGCGGAATTGGTGACGAAGATTTGGCCCGGGCGAGCCTTAGAAGAGCAATCTCTGCCTATCCCGAAATTGGAGACCCCTATTTTTCTCTGGGACTCTCTCAAATTCGTACCAACGAGCGTGACGCAGCATTACTAAACTTAAAACGCGCTGCCGGCCTATCTCCAAACAACGCGCATTATGGGTATGTATACGGCATAGCTCTATATGAGTCAGGCCAAACGGAGTTAGGCATTGAGCAAATATTGACCAGCTATGAACTGGCACCTTCTCAAACGTATATAGGGATTGCCGCCGCTAGTTACCAAATTCAATTGGGACAATTTGAGCAAGCAAATGTGACAAGTACACTACTTCGTCAGAGAGCCGGTGAAAACCCACAAGTACAGCAAATCACGAATTACCTCTTACAATTCCCATAGCACACTATTTTCCCTGAGAAATTCACCTTATTCTGAAGGTCTCTAAGGAGGCATCTATGGATCTAATGCAAACACAGCTCGACCCTATCTTTGATCACCACCCACTGGCGATGATTCTTGTTCCTGAGATTCCGCAATCTCCAATAGCAAATAGATCCGCACTAAAAACCTTAGGTGTCCCTGTCGGAACTGGACTTCCCAGGCTTTAGTATTCTCTGATGTAATTATGCCGGGTGGTATGACAGGTATCGAAATGGCAAAAATCATGCTCAAGGCCAGTCCCAACTCCCCTATTCTGTTGGCTACCGGCTATACCGAAAAAGTACTCAAAAACCGTATCGAAGGCCTGAATAATATTGTCTGTGTTTCAAAACCCTACGATACCAATAAACTTCCAGAATTAATTAGCTCGCTTATACAAAACGCCGCCTAAGGCGACCAAATTGGCCAGCAACACCACCACAATTCCAACTAAGTTTAATCAGTAAAAAATCTAGCCTGCCTCGCCTAGGCATGCTTGCTATAATTTCGGCTCGGATTACTAACTCCCCCCTTCTCTATACATATAACCAACTATCTGAGAGAACATAAGTGAGCTCTAACCTCTTTGAATTATTCCAGAATCGCTATTCCGGTCACCTAAAAGACACCTTTCTGGCTTTGCCAAATGGCGAAAACTATAGCTTTGAAGAAATTGATGATCTATCCGCTCGAATGGCTGGGCTTCTTGTCGAAGAAAATGTTGTGCCGGGCGACCGCGTTGTTTTGCAAACGGATAAGTCCGCAGCCACCGTAGCGCTATATCTAGCTGTACTTAGAGTCGGAGCAATATTTGTGCCCCTAAATACCGCTTACACCGCGTCAGAAATTGATTATTTTCTTGGTGACGCGAAACCCAAGCTCTTTTTCTGCCAAGAACTCAATTTGGCTTCCCTGGAAGTAGTTGCCAGCGGTTGTGGAGTGTCTCGAACTTTAGTTTTGGGAACCAATGCCGAGGAATATTTCTGGGAAAAATCTCTAAACACAGCACCCCTCGAGGATGTTGTACCCAGAGATTCGGAAGATCTCGCTGCCTTCCTCTATACATCTGGAACTACTGGCCGATCTAAGGGAGCCATGCTCAGCCATAAGAATCTAATTTCAAATGCACAGACCCTGCACCAACTCTGGGAATTTAAAACCGGCGATGTTCTATTACATGCTTTGCCCATATTTCATATCCACGGGCTTTTTGTTGCGCTTCATTGCGCTCTTTTGAATGCATCAAAGGTGCTGTTCTTGCCAAGCTTTGAGGTTTCTGAAGTACTTGAAGCGCTTAGAAGCGGAACCACCGTAATGATGGGCGTGCCAACTTTTTACACTCGACTGCTGGCAAGCTCGGATTTTAGTTCTGAAGACTGCGCAAAAGTACGCGTTTTTATCTCTGGGTCCGCACCAATGACAGAGCAAGTACATCAAGAGTGGACTGACAAAACAGAACACAAAATACTTGAACGCTATGGCATGACAGAGGCAGGTATGATCACTTCCAACCCTTACCTAGGAGACCGGGTGCCTGGCACTGTGGGTTATGCACTGCCAGGCGTAGAGGTCCGAATAGCCGATTCCACCGGTGCCAAACTTAGCCCCGGTGAGATAGGCGTTATAGAGGTCAAAGGCCCGAATATATTTCTGGGCTATTGGCAGATGCCCGAAAAAACAGCTGAAGAATTCCGAGAAGATGGATTCTTTATAACCGGAGATGTCGGAGTTATGGATGATGATGGCCGGGTATCTATCGTCGGACGGGAGAAAGACCTAATTATCTCTGGTGGATATAACGTCTATCCAAAAGAAATCGAGGTCTTATTGGACGAGCAGGACCTGGTATCCGAATCTGCGGTAATTGGAGTACCCCACCAGGATTTTGGTGAGTCCGTGGTAGCAGTGGTTGTAGCTAAACCGGGTGCGGAACTACAAGAAAATGAGCTACTAAGTGCTATCAGCGGTCACTTGGCTCGATTTAAGCAGCCCAAGAAGGTCTATTTTGTAAATGAGTTACCAAGAAATACCATGGGCAAAGTGCAAAAAAACTTACTGCGTAAAGAGTACGAGAATACCTATACCAAATAGAACCTGCTTGACTCGCAATGCTTCGGCCCCATTAAACATCTGATGTGCGATAATTCTCGCTTCCAATTAGTGCTCACTTAAGGCTACCTAACTTGATGAAAAAATTGGCCTTCTGGTCTCCTTGGATACGCAAGTGGCGCTCTAGTTGGTGCGAAGATATAAGCACCCCAGGTAACCGCTTTTGCGCTTATTTCGATATGGTGATTCTCGACCACGCCTATACCCGCTACCTCTATCCAAATAGCGCCTGGATTTCTGACCATGTTTTCCGACAAAATCATCCACCGCCGATGATGGTCAAACGAGCTGCCAATCAGGGAATTCAAACTATTGTAAATTTCCGGGGCACCAATGATTTTGGTAGTAATCTCTTGTCAGAAGAGGCCTGCGAAAAATATGGCCTGAATCTCGTTTACTTTAGAGCGCTTTCTAGAGCGGCCCCAAAAAAGGAAATGCTGCGCGATGCCTTGGAGTTATTCGAAAACCTAGAATATCCCGCCCTATTCCACTGTAAATCTGGCGCCGACCGGGCTGGTCTAATGTCTGCTCTCTATCTTTTAATTCACCTTAAGCGCCCAATTGAAGAAGCCCAAAAAGAACTAAGTTGGAAATTTGGTCATTTTCGAAGTGCCAAAACCGGAATTCTCGATTTTTTCTTTGATACTTACGCTGAAGCACAACAAAAAACTGGCATAGACTTTATGCAATGGGTGGAATCGGAGTACGATCCCATCGAACTAACACGGCAGTTTCAATCCAGACCTTCGAAAGGTAAAAATGCCGCAAACTTTATAATCGATCGAATTCTTCACCGCGAGTAGTGAGAGAGTAACCAAGACAGTGGCTAAGACTAAAGCAATTGATACCTCAGCCCTTATGGGTAGAGTTTGGCGCGATTATATAAAGCGTCGTTTCATTCTCGTCTTCATTGCAACATTGTTAATGGCGATAGACGGAGGCTCTGTAGGGCTGCTTGCCTATTACATCGAACCCATGATCGACGATGTATTTACTGGGCAAAATGCCAACGCCATTGTGCCAATTGCGACCATTATATTTGGCATTTTTGCCATTAGAGCTTTAGCCGCATTTGGGCAACGTACTCTCACAGCGAGCATTGGGCTGCGCGTAGTTGCGGATATGCAGAGCCAGCTCAGTGCTCACCTTATGACCCTCGATAGCCAGTTCTTTAACAGGAACTCACCGGGTAATTTGCTTGAGCGGGTTCGCGGCGACACTCAAACCATTCAAACCGTTGCCAGCAATGCATTGATTGTGATCGGAAGAGACGCAGTAACACTAATTTCTTTGATCATAGTAGCTTTAAGCATCGATTGGCGCTGGACCCTAGCCGCTTTTGTCGGCCTTCCGCTGCTCGCCTTGCCGGTTAATCTTCTACACAAGATTGTGCGCCGAGCGACCCTGAAGTCCCGTCTTGCTGCTGCTGAGTTAAGCACCCGGCTGGATGAAATATTCCATGGAATAAAAGCCATAAAAGCTAACCGCATGGAATTGCATGAAGAAGAACGCACAAAAAATGATATAGACGAATTTCGCCACCGATCTTTTCAAGCTGAGCGCGGCAAGGCGGCTTTGCCTTCGATAGTAGACATTATTGCCGGTCTCGGATTTGTTGTCGTTATGATTTACGGCGGCCAGGAGATCATTGATGGCAACAAAACTCTAGGCGAGTTTATGGCGTTTTTTACGGCGTTAGCGCTGCTATTTGATCCAATTCGTCGTTTGGCGGGCGTTGGCGGACAGCTGCAAGCCGCGGGGGTCAGCCTGGATCGTATTTATGAACTTCTGGACGAACGACCAGATATTGTTGACTCAGCGAACGCCGGCCCAGCCAAAACACCAGAGGGCGATATCGAATTCAATAATCTTTCCTTCAGCTATGCGCCGGATCAAAATGTTTTAAGTAGATTATCGCTCTGTGCTGATGCAGGAAGGATGACCGCAATTGTTGGACCTTCAGGGGCCGGGAAAAGCACCTTGTTCAACCTGCTCTGTAGATTTGAAGAAGCAGAAGAAGGATTTATATCTATTGGAGGTCAGCTCTTATCAGATATTAAAATCACCTCCCTAAGAGATTCAATCGCATTAGTTACTCAGGAAACCGCGCTATTTGATGAAAGTATTTATCAGAACATTAGTTGCGGCCGAACCGATATTTCTGAACAGGATGTTCTACAGGCCGCAGAAACTGCATTGGTAATCGAGTTCACTGCAGATTTACCAGAGGGTATTCATAGCTCCGCAGGACCAAGGGGCTCTAGCCTATCTGGAGGGCAGCGCCAGCGTGTAGTCATAGCAAGAGCATTATTACGCAAAGCTCCTATTCTACTATTGGATGAAGCTACTTCAGCCTTAGACAGTAAAACAGAAACACGCATACAGGCCGCGATGGATAGCATCCTAGAAGGCAAGACTTCTCTGGTAATTGCTCACCGGTTATCTACGGTGCGCAAGGCCCATAAGATCTATGTGATGGATGAGGGACGTATCCTGGAGTCAGGAACCCATGATGAGCTGATAAACACTGGAGGCCCTTATTCCAGAATGGCATCCAGCCTAAAAGATTAAATCAACCGCCCGGTATAGGCTCAATTCGCTGCACCTCGATAGTCTCTTCGTTTAACTCCCCTAGTTGATCAGGCAGAGCACCTTCCTCTTGAAAATTTTCGTCCGGAATTATCAATTCCGGTAAAAGAGGCCACAGCGTGGGTAAGGACTCTTCCGTTACCCAAGCCAAAGACTCACTAGGATGTTCAAACTGCAGGCTAAGCAAATCGTTTACCGAAGATACTAAATCCTCTGAATAGTTATAGGCTAAAGCCCTGTTAAACAGAGCCAATGGCGTTATAGGCTCTATTTCTAATACTAGGGAAAAACTCTCAATCGCTGCGGCATAGTCCTGCTCAACCATGCTCAAAACGCCCATATTCATATGCAGATACAGGGATTGAGGATCAATCAGAAACCCCGCCTCCAAATCCGCTTTAGCTCGCGCAAATTCAGTAAGCTCAGTTAGCAGAATTGCGCGATTTAAACGAAGGGCAATTTCTTGGCGGTCTGACAGATCTAGTCGATCAAGTTGCACGACAAGTGCATTACAGGGCTCCAGGTCAGTCCAAAATATCTCTTCACCCTGATTTACCGCCTGTGCATTGATAAAACAAGACTCTAAAAGTTCTTCTTGAGCAGATAGAACCGAAGACAGAAGCAATAAGCTAAAAGCGGGGGAGAAATACAAAGCTAATTTGCGAGGTATTTTCATCTAATTTGCATCTCTTTCTTCGTTTAGGTCTTGTCCCCACCAACTCAGCTTGTGATGAAGTCCAACCACAGCTCCAACAATAATTAACGTCGGAGCTTGCGCACCTGCATTACGCACCATATCTGGCAACTCGGCAAGGTTTGAAACAAATACTCGCTGATCAATTCTGGTGCCTTTTTCTATCAAAGCAATTGGCGTTTTAGAAGAAAGTCCAACTTCAACTAGTTTATTACAAATAACTTCTAAACCATTGAGCCCCATATAAAAAACAAGCGTCTGATTTGGCTTTACATACTCCTCCCAATCAAGGTTAAGGGCTCCCCCAACGCTGTGGCCTGTGATAAAGCGTACTGACTGAGCATGCTCTCTATGGGTTAGCGGAATGCCCGCGTAGGTAGCGCAACCGGAAGCCGCAGTAATGCCCGGCACAACCTGAAAAGAAATTCCCAAATTTGCCAAATACTCCAACTCCTCTCCACCTCTGCCAAAGATAAATGGATCGCCCCCTTTGAGCCTTAGGACACGCTTACCTTGCAAAGCAAACTTAGCTAAGGATTCATTAATATTATCTTGGGTAATACTATAAATATTGCGACCTTTGCCCACTGAAATTAGCTCACTCTCACGTCGGACCAGCTCCAATACTTCATTTGAGACCAAACGGTCGTAAAGCACTACATCAGCTTGCTGCATTAGGCGCAGAGCTTTAAAAGTAAGCAAATCGGGGTCACCGGGGCCAGCGCCAACAAGATATACCTCGCCTTTGGCATCACTGGTATTGCTTTCCTCAGCAGCTAAACTTGTTTCAATTGAATTGGAGGCTTCGCCCATACGCCCGCTATAGACAAGCTCAGCGGTTACTCCCTGCATATGCTTATCCCAGAAACGCCTGCGTAAATCCAAAACCGGGAATTTTTCACGCACTTGATCACGATATTTGGCGACTAACTGCCCTAATTCACCCAATCGAGCAGGCAATATGCTTTCGAGATGCGCGCGTATGTGTCGCACCAATACTGGGGAGGACCCATCACTGCCAACGGCAATAGTTATTGGATTTCGATCGACAATTGAGGGAAAAAAGAAATCGCTCAGTTCAGGCATATCAACCGCATTCACAAAAATGCCCAATCGCCTCGCATCTTCAGAAACTCGACGATTTAGATCTGAGTCCCCTGCAGCAATAACCAACCTAATATTTTCCAGCTGATCCGGGCTATAGGCTTGGTTGAGATATGTCAGTGAATGCCGGTCAATAAGTTGCTCGGTAGACGCGTGCAGATGCTCCGCAACTAGAGTTAGCTCAGCCCCATACTTGAGCAATAAGTTGGCTTTATGCCGAGCACCCTCTCCGCCTCCAACTACCAGGCAGGGCATATCTTGGAGCTTAAAAAAGAATGGAAAGGATTTCATGTTCAGGAAACTGTTGAGGCTTCTATTTAGAAGCCACTATACGGGTCAGCCCCCTCATATATGAGCGCAGAATATCTGGTACCACTACACTGCCATCTTCTTGCTGGTAGTTTTCTAATACGGCGATCAACGTACGACCAACCGCCAGACCAGAGCCATTCAGAGTATGAAGCAGCTCTGGCTTGCCCTCGTCGTTTCTATACCTAGCCTGCATCCGTCTAGCTTGAAAGTCCCGGAAGTTTGAACAAGAGGATATCTCTCTGTAGGTTTCTTGCGACGGCAACCAGACTTCAATGTCATAAGTTCGAGCTGCAGAAAAACCAACATCGCCACCACAAAGGATTACGGTTTTGTGTGGCAGTTCGAGTAACTTGAGTATTCGTTCAGCATGGCCTACCAAGGCTTCTAGAGCGAGTTCAGATTGGCCAGCCTCTACAAATTGGACAAGCTCGACCTTCTCGAATTGATGCTGTCGAATCATGCCGCGCACATCACGACCATAGCTACCAGCCTCGCTTCTGAAACAAGGGGTATGGCATACGTACTGAAGTGGCAATTTTTCTTCGTAAATACTATCTCGCAACGTATTAGTTACAGGAACTTCAGCGGTCGGGATCAGATAGAAGTCCTGCTCATGCTCTAACTTAAATAGATCTTCGGCAAACTTTGGAAGTTGGCCGGTACCGTATAAAGAATCTGCATTCACGATAAAGGGAACGTATATCTCTCTATAACCATGATCTTCTATATGAATATCCAACATAAACTGAATCAAGGCCCGGTGCAGTCTGGCGATACCATCTCGCATAACCGCAAATCTAGAACCGGTAAGCTTTGCTGCCGTTTCAAAATCTAGTTGATCTAATGCATTGCCTAGATCCACATGGTCTTTAACTTCAAAATCGAATTTACGGGGCTCTCCCCAGCGTCGGATTTCAACGTTGTCATCCTCAGATTTGCCATCGGGGACTTCGTCATCGGGAATATTGGGAACTTCGGATAGTAATTCTTCGAGGGCAAGCTGCACTGCATCCAATTCTGCTTTGGCTTCGCTTAACTTATCGCCTAAGTCAGTTACCGCTTCTAGCAAGGGAGCAATATCTTCACCAGCAGCTTTGGCCTTGCCGATAGATTTAGATCGCGCGTTCCGCTCAGCTTGCAGGGTTTCAGTTAATACCTGCACCTCTTTACGTTTCTCTTCTAACGCAGTTAACTTGTCCAGATCGAGATGGAATCCGCGTTTTGCCAGTTTGGCTGCGACTAACTCGGGCTCTCGTCGCACCAGTCGGGGGTCAAGCATTTACACTCCTAAAAAATCACATCTAATATAAATAATTACAGGGCTCGGGTAACTTGTAAGCCCGAAAAGGCGGCCAGAATACAGAAAACCATACTGAACACAACATAGCTGATAGCCATTTGCCACCGGCCTTCCTCGAATAAATACACAGCCTCCAATGAAAAGGCACTAAAGGTTGTTAGGCCACCTAGAAATCCAGCCATCAAAACGGGCCGCCAAAGCTCGGAGAGCATTGCCTTCTCCATAATAAGCACATAGCAAACGCCGATTAGAAAGGATCCAAGCACATTTACTAGAAGAGTAGCTAGCGGGAACCCTGAAGGAGTCTCAACCAGTTGCACGGCCAAATACCTGAGACTTGCGCCGAGAGCTCCGCCTAGCGCGACTCCAAGAAAAACCCAAAGGCTCATGCAACCCCCCGGAGCCCGAAAGTATTAGTTTTCATAAATGACTTCAGTTCCCGAAGGGATATCAAAAATAAAAAGTTCTGGAGCCAGCTCTGAGTCCAACTCAAGGTTGCTAAATCGAATCTCGGTTATTTGACCGGTTGTGTCTAGAAGTCTAAGTATTTCAGGAAACTGCCCCGTCATAACCAGTTCGATTTCCAATATTGAAGAATAGCCATCCAGTGGAGTAAGTTTCATGCCCTGCCCCGAAATTTCTACGGCTGCCCAGTCTTCTAGCTGTATATCGTCAAGCAGTATTGCCGCCGGATTAATTGTCGGATCAGAACTCCAATCCCGAACAATAACCTGCTCAAATAATTCGTCGTATAAATACATTTGTTCGCCGTCACTAACCAACAGCTGATCTAATTCGGCTATCCGCCAACTTAATTTCCGCGGTCGCTGAAGCGCAAACTCGCCTGTTTGGCGATCTAAAAGATAACCGTCTTGCTCTCGAATAATCTGTTCAAAATGTCCCTTCGCAGATTGCAATTGGCCTATAGCCTGAGTGATCTCTGCGATTGCCTCTTCATCTTGGGCATATAGCGTTGGAGGAAACAGGCTGGCTATAACAAGAACATGGGGAGCAAAGCGTACTTTAATATTCACAGTATTAATCTCTAGGTGCCGGCGCAAGAACTTCACGATTGCCATTGGACTGCATCTCTGTGACTACACCAGCAGCTTCCATAGCTTCGATTATTCGAGCAGCCCGGTTGTAGCCCACTCGCAGGCGACGTTGAACCGCCGATATTGACGCTTTGCGCGACTGGGTAACAAACTCTAAAGCTTCATCGTACAGGGGGTCAGATTCTTCTGCATTACCGTCTCCAGGTTCATCTGGCAATCCCGGAACCGGGATCATTCGCGTTACATCTTCATCGGTAATGCCATCAACAAATTCCGGCTCCCCCAACTTACGCCAGGCTTCTACTACCTGATGGACCTCATGATCATCCACAAAAGCCCCATGCACACGAATGGTATTGCTTTGACCCGGAGGTAAAAACAACATATCACCGTGACCTAGAAGCTGCTCCGCACCACCCTGATCCAATATTGTTCGAGAATCTATTCGTGAACTAACCTGAAACGCGATTCGGGAGGGAATATTTGCCTTAATAAGACCTGTAATTACGTCCACTGATGGCCGTTGTGTTGCCAGTATCAGATGGATTCCGGCTGCCCGAGCCTTTTGCGCGATGCGGGAAATAAGCTGCTCCACTTTCTTCTTATCGACAATCATCATCATGTCGGCAAACTCGTCTATGACAACTACTATAAATGGCAGTTTTGTCAGTTCAGGAGCGTCTTCGTAGCCTTCTCCAGCGATTGCCTGATCAAGACCTACCGTCTCTTTCGGCTTCCAGGTAGGGTCCTTTAAAGGGGCTCCAGCAGCAATGGCATCTTCAACCTTGCGGTTATAGCCGGCTAAGTTTCTCACCCCCAATTTGGCCATTAGCTTGTAGCGGCGTTCCATTTCACCAACGCACCAGCGCAAGCCGTTGGCTGCATCTTTCATATCGGTAATTACTGGCGTCAGCAAATGGGGGATGCCTTCATATACTGCAAGTTCGAGCATCTTCGGGTCAACTAAGATCAGCCGGACATCTTCGGGCGTGGATTTATAGAGAAGGCTTAGTAACATCACATTTACTGCTACAGACTTACCAGAACCGGTGGTACCAGCTACCAGCAAATGCGGCATACGCGCCAAATCAGCGACTACTGTGGATCCGGAGATGTCGTGACCCAAAGCTATAGTAAGTTTGGACTTCGAGTCCTCGTATTCTCTGGCTGATACCACTTGACTAAGCCTGACAATTTCTCGATTCTCGTTCGGAATTTCGATACCTATAACCGATTTTCCGCTAATTACTTCAACCACACGCACACTAACCACTGCCAAGGATCTAGCTAGGTCACGCGACAAGTTGGTGATTTTACTTGCTTTAGTGCCAGCCGCTGGTTGAATTTCAAAGCGTGTCACCACAGGCCCGGGCAATACCGCAGTAACTTCAGCCTCAACACCAAAATCCAGTAGCTTGAGTTCAAGTAGTCTAGACATTGCTTCCAAGGACTCTGCGGAAAAGCCTCTCTTATCTTCTTCTCGCGCCTGATCCAGTAATCCTATTGCAGGCAAACTACCGGGAGAGGATTCCGTGAATAAAGATGACTGTTTCTCTTTTTGCGCTCGTTCAGAGGCAACAGGTTTGGGAGTGGGAGCCTGGATTTTTGGAGCGACGCGTTTAGCCGCTTTCTGTTTGTGAGTCTCTAATGATTTCTCGCGCTTAGTCTCAGAAATTTTGCGCTCACGTTTTTCTTTTAAGCGGCCACGAATAATTTGTACCAGGAAGCAAGACCGATTCCAGAGGCGGATAACTATCTTTCCGGTGGTATCAAAAAGTTTTAACCAAGACAGGCCTGTAAATACGGTAATACCGAATAATGTAGCTGCGAGCAATACCAAGTTCGACCCGTAAAAACCCAGTAGCTGAACTGAAGCACTTCCGACCATATCGCCGACAACCCCAGAAACTCCCTGAGGCAGAAAGCCGCTGACCGAATGATTTAGATAAGCCAAACCACATCCGGCACCCATGATAAGAACAAAACCGAGAGTTCGAAGCCCCACCAACATCCAATCAAAGGCTTTGTTCGAAACGGCATGGTCCTTAAATACTTTCCAAACGCGTTGCGCTAATAGGAAGGGTAATAAGTAAGCCAAAACCCCAAATACAACAAATAGGAAATCCGCTAACCAGGCGCCCAGAGAGCCACCAGCATTTTGAATCGCTTCATCGGCACTGGTTCTGGACCATCCGGGATCCTGTGCGTCGTAGGAGAGCAGAGCTACAAGCAAAAATATTGCTAGAACCGCCCAAAGAATAAGGGATCCCTCTCGAAGAATTCGATTAGTTCGCTCCTCGCTAGCAGCCGTGTTTTGCGCCTTGTCTGATTTTCTCAAAGGAATCCCGAGTTATACGATTTATCTAATCTAGTTATTATCGCCGTCTATGAGCTGATTTGCATCTTCAATACTTTAAGAAACCTTCGCAGGAAAGCTATTTCACTCCCATGCGGCGTTAAAAACATGCTCAATCTGCCGTTTATAAATATAAACTCCCTCTTTGCGCGTATTTTTGTCTTGCCTGAAAGTAAAATATTCTTCCCTGTAAAGATCTTTTTAAATAGGCTAAAGCAATTGTTACTTTGCGCTTTAACCCCATATCATTCGCATTCGATTCACTTAAATTTTTTCTGGAAAATACTCAATGACCACCAAGCATCACCGACTCATCATTCTTGGATCAGGCCCAGCCGGTTATACCGCTGCAGTTTATGCAGCACGAGCCAACCTAAATCCGGTTGTTATAACTGGCATGCAACAAGGCGGCCAACTTACAACCACCACAGAGGTTGATAACTGGCCTGGCGATGCAGAGGGATTACAGGGACCGGATTTAATGGTGCGCATGCAAACTCACGCAGAGAGATTTGGTACTGAGATTATTTTTGACCATATAGAAGAAGTCGATCTCAATCAGAAGCCCTTCTTGCTAAAGGGTGCAGAAAACTACAGCTGTGACGCCCTTATCATCGCCACAGGTGCTTCAGCAATGTATCTAGGCATGGAATCAGAAGAGGCTTTCCAAGGCCGAGGGGTGAGCGCCTGTGCCACCTGTGATGGATTTTTTTACCGAGATCAGAAAGTTTCGGTGATTGGTGGAGGTAATACTGCGGTAGAAGAAGCGCTTTACCTTTCAAATCTGGCCAGCGAAGTTGTGCTTATCCACCGACGAGATAGCCTGCGAGCAGAAAAAATCCTGCAAGACAGACTTTTCGAAAAAGAGAAAAATGGAAATATCACCATCCTATGGAACTCAGAACTCGATGAAGTTCTCGGCGATGATGCAGGAGTTACTGGTATCCGCGTAAAAAGTCGAGAAGACGAATCTACCCAAGAGATAGATCTGCAGGGCGTCTTTATCGCCATCGGACACAAACCAAATACCGATATATTCGCCGGACAGTTAGATATGAAAGACGGATATCTTAAAATTAATAGCGGCTTAGATGGCAATGCCACTCAGACCAGCTTAGAAGGCGTATTTGCCGCCGGCGACGTAAGTGACCACGTATATAGGCAGGCTATTACATCAGCAGGATTTGGCTGTATGGCGGCCCTAGATGCTGAGAAGTACCTAGACAGCTAATCACGACCCACATATGGCTTCTTCCTTCGCAGTTCTTGATTCCAATGCACCGGAGTTTCCGAGCATAGAAGCCGCCGCAACCAATCCCAATGGCCTTTTGGCCATTGGTGGCAACCTGGATCCTGATACTTTACTTTTGGCCTACCGTTCCGGCATTTTCCCCTGGTACGACCAAGACAGCCCCATAATGTGGTGGTCTCCAGACCCACGTGAGATTCTTCTTCCGGGTGATCAACACTGGTCACGAAGCATGCGCCGTAGTTTTCGCGATACAAAACTTAGAATTAGCACAGATACCAATTTTGAAGGAGTTGTAGAAGCCTGCTCAAGAGATGAAGAGGAAGGTGTGTGGATCACCGACGAAATGCGCAGTGCCTATCTGGAGCTCAATAAGCTTGGTATGGCTCACTCCTTGGAGGTCTGGCAGGAAGATATCCTTGTAGGGGGCTTGTATGGAGTAGCCGTTGGCTCAGTGTTTTGCGGTGAATCTATGTTTCATCGAGTAACTAATAGTTCAAAACTCGCATTTCTCTGCTTAGCCGACCAGATTTTTGCACAAGGTTTTGAGTTTATCGATTGTCAGTTTGAAACGGATCACCTTCGATCCCTCGGTAGCCGATCCGTTAGCCGAGCGCTCTATCGCAAATATCTCGACAAAGCGCTGCTAAGGGAACCTGTATGGCCTTCGGCATTTGGTAGGAATATAAGTTAGCATCCGGGTTATGTTTGCACTCCCTGCTATATTCTCCTAATTCGATGAACAAACCCATCACTCTCAACTTGCTGCGTACTGAAGCTCATAGCTGTAGCTACTTAGACAATCTTCTTGCTATCACGGAGTTTGTTTCTCCGGAACATGAAGTTGATCTGCAAACCTATCAAGCAATCAACGATGCAGGCTTTCGCAGAAGCGGGCAGCATTTCTATAGACCAAATTGTGACTCATGCAGCCAGTGCAAACCATTGAGGGTGCTATCAGAGGAATTTATTCCTACTAAATCACAAAAGCGGATACTCAGACTGAATACAAATATAGAAATTAGCATTCAGGAAAAACCCGATGCCGATATCTACTTTGATCTATACAAGAGTTACATTTTGGAGCGGCATCAGGATGGCGATATGTACCCACCAGATCGCGAACAATTTGATAACTTTATTTGCGCAGCACCGGACTGCTCCCGATTTCTAGAGTTCCGTTCTGACTCAAATAAATTACTTATGGTTGCAGTCTGCGATTTTCTGCCAAACGGGTTATCCGCGATCTACAGTTTTTTTGATCCTCAGGAAGAGCAGCGAAGTTTGGGAAGTTATGCAATTTTGGCGCAAATCAATATTGCCAAAAAATTGGGTCTACCCTACCTATTTCTAGGCTACTGGATCGAAGAATCACCGAAAATGAACTATAAAAGTCGTTTCAAGCCATGTGAAGTGCTCGAAAACGGAGAATGGTCACCGATTTCCTTTTGATTCGGCGCAACTGATGGCAAAATGCGCCACCTTCTAACAAGTGTCAGGTTATTTACTGAATGGCAAAAGACGATGTAATTGAATTCGAAGGAGAGGTTATCGACTCCCTTCCAAATACTACCTTCCGCGTAAAGCTGGAAAACGATCATGTAATTACTGCGCATATCTCCGGAAAAATGCGTAAAAACTACATTCGAATTCTCACAGGGGATAAGGTAAAGGTGGAAATGACGCCTTATGACCTAAGCAAGGGCCGTATCACCTTCCGTTCTCGCTGATTTCTGGCTAGAGGAACTCTCTGGGGACGAATGGCAAAAAAGGGTCAGATCAATCAGATCTGCCCCTTTAAGTCTGCAGAAAGCACAGCAAATATTTACTGAACTTCTACTAACTCCTTTTTGCTTTGATGCGACTCATAGCTGAGTTTTAGTTCGTCTTGCTCTAGAGAAACGTTAACTATTCCTCCACCATAAGCTAACTCCCCAAATAGCAGCTGCTCTGCTAGAGGCTTTTTAATTTTCTCACTTATTAAACGAGCCATTGGGCGAGCGCCCATTTTGTCATCATAGCCCTGCTCTGCCAGCCAGGCGCGGGCTTCTTCATCTACTTCGATTTGAACCTGCTTCTCGTCTAACTGAGCCTGTAGTTCCACTAAGAATTTATCGACGACAGTTTTAATAACTTCCAGCTGCAAAGGTGCGAATTGCACAATCGCATCCAAACGGTTTCGAAATTCAGGTGTGAATGACTTTTTAATTGCCTCCATTCCATCGGTTTGATGATCTTGCTGAGTGAACCCGATAGAAGCTCTAGCCATAAGTTCCGCCCCAGCATTGGTAGTCATCACCAAAATAACGTTGCGAAAATCTGCTTTGCGGCCATTGTTATCCGTCAAAGTGCCATGATCCATAACCTGCAACAGCAGATTAAAGACTTCAGGATGGGCTTTTTCTACTTCATCAAGAAGCACAACGCAGTGTGGGTGCTTGGTCACTGCATCAGTAAGCAATCCGCCTTGATCAAAACCGACATAGCCAGGAGGCGCACCAATAAGACGCGAAACCGTATGTCGTTCCATATATTCAGACATATCAAAGCGTTGTAGTTCAATACCCAACACATTGGCCAATTGCTTAGTTACTTCAGTTTTACCAACTCCAGTCGGCCCCGAGAATAAGAAAGAACCGATAGGTTTGTCGTTGCCCTTTAACCCCGCTCGAGAAAGTTTGATCGCTGTAGCTAAAGAGTCGATTGCGGCATCTTGACCGAAAACCACCATCTTCAGCTTATCGCCCAAATTACGAAGTTGTTCTTTGTCCGAACTGGAAACACTTTTTTCCGGTATACGCGCTATCTTGCTAACCACTCGTTCAACATCGATGGCCTCAATAACTTCTTTGCGCTCTTCTGCCGGCTGCAAAGACTGGTATGCACCAGCTTCGTCAACAACATCGATAGCCTTATCCGGCAGGAACCTATCAGTAATATGTCGTGAAGATAATTTTGCGGCGCTCTCTAGAGCAGAGTCTGCGTACTTGAGGTTGTAATGACCTTCATACCGAGACCTTAGCCCCTTGAGAATCGCTATGGTGTCTTCCACCGAAGGTTCAGGCACGTCGACCTTTTGAAATCGTCGCGATAAAGCGCGGTCTTTATCAAATATGCCACGGTACTCCTGATATGTGGTTGAACCAATAATTCGAACCTTTCCGGAAGTCAAAACCGGTTTAAGTAGATTAGACGCATCCATCACTCCACCAGATGCTGCACCGGCTCCAATAATTGTATGAATTTCGTCGATAAACAATATTGCACCGGGCTCTTCTATCAGATCGGAAAGAACTCCTTTAAAGCGCTTTTCAAAATCGCCACGATACTTAGTTCCGGCCAATAGCGCCCCCAAATCCAGGGAATAAACCGAGCTACCTTTCAATAGATCAGGTACTTTATCGTCGACAATAAGCCGGGCAAGCCCCTCCGCAATCGCAGTCTTGCCTACACCAGACTCACCTACCAATAGAGGATTGTTTTTACGCCGCCTAGCTAGTATCTGTGACACGCGCTCTACTTCTTCCAGCCTACCGATAAGCGGATCAATCTGATCTGCTTTTGCCTGCTCGTTCAGATTAAGGGCAAACTCATCCAAGGGTCGTTTTGCTGAAGCGTCACTTGACTCTTCATCTATTTCTCTAGATTCAGACAGACTATCCTCGCCAGTAACTGCGCCACCGTGGCTAATAAAATTCACGATATCTATGCGATTAATATCTTGGGCCTTTAAAAAATAGACCGCTTGGCTATCGGATTCGCTGTAAATAGCTACTAATACATTTGCTCCGGTGCACTCTTCTCTGCCTGAGGACTGCACATGAAATATTGCTCGTTGCAGCACTCTCTGAAATCCAAGTGTTGGCTGAACTTCATGATCAACCTGATCCTCACTCACTACCGGAGTAGTAACCTCGATATATTCGGTAAGTTGATCCCTTAGAGAGAACAAATCGCCGCCAACGCCGCGCAGAACATCTATGGCTGCTTGATTATCAAGCAACGCAAGAAGTAAATGCTCGACGGTCATAAATTCGTGGCCGCGATTACGGGCGTCTTGAAACGCCATGTTTAGTGATAATTCCAGATCTCTGCTCAGCACAGTTAGCTACTCCTCATCATCATCTGATACCGGCTCAATATCCGACAGCAAAGGATGTTCGTGTTCTTTCGCATATAGATTTACCAAATGCGATTTAGTTTCAGCAATGTCTCTCGGGTAGATACCAACAACGGCCTTACCCTGAGTATGAATCGCCAACATTATTTGTGTCGCTTTTTCTCTATTCATAGAAAAGAACTGCTCTAGTATTTCAACTACAAACTCCATTGGAGTGTAATCGTCATTCAGTATCACGACCTTAAATAAAGGCGGTCGTTTTAACTTCGGCTTCTCTTCTTCAAGCAGCAAACCGCTATCGGAATTAAATTCATTCTGGTCTTCTTCGTCGGACATTAATACCTATACCTCTGTTCCCAATTTTAACCCATTCCAAACTATTTTCTGCATTATTGGAGTGACAAAACTGACAGAATTAAAACTCTCTCTATTCGAAAGAAATTCTGCCAAAGCTTCTAGTTATCTGTTCTTGACGCATTCGTGCGCCTAAAAGATCCAAATGCCACACAGAGGATATGGAGACAAAGTCTTGACATAAAAGTCTTTGTGGTTCATTTTTTCGTGCACGCGATTGCATATGCCATGTGAAATCGCTTATAAAACAATAATATGGTATACCGGAATGGGAGGGGTTTATGCCTACCGGAACAGTAAAATGGTTCAATAACGCAAAGGGATATGGATTTATTCTGCCGTCAGATAGTGAAGTGGATGTGTTTGCTCACTACTCTGCCATCAGCATGGATGGATATCGTACTTTGAAAGCCGGGCAAATGGTTTCCTTTGATTTAGTAGACGGAGACAAGGGACAGCACGCAGAAAATATTGCGCCTGTACTTGATCCCGACGTGGAAGCCTCCGCTAGCGAAATTGAGGAAGAGGACTCTGACTCCGATTCTGATTCAGAAGAGCCACCAACGAGCTCCGAATCGGAACTCGTTGACGCAGAATCCTAGATATACTTAAAGTGTAATTTCAGCTTTGAAAATTAGATGAGGCTTTCAAGGGCTTCGTTTAATGTATTACTTGGACGCATTGCTTCTGATACTAATTTTTCATCCATCAAGTAATAACCGCCTAAATTGACAGACTGCCCCTGCGTGGCGTTAATCTCTTGCATAATTATTTCTTCTTTTGCAGCTAGAACTTCTGCCAATGGAGCAAATTTCTCCTGCATATCCATGTCGTCCGTTTGAGCTGCCAGAGCTTGCGACCAGTAAAGCCCCAAATAGAAGTGGCTGCCACGATTGTCTAGCTCACCAACTTTACGCAGCGGCGATTTGCCGGATTCTAGGAGTTTCCCCGTAGCTTGATCTAGAGTATCCGCCAAGATCTGAGCACTTGTATTTCCTTCAGTAATGGCAACATGCTCTAAAGATACTGCTAGAGCCAAAAACTCACCCAGAGAATCCCAACGCAAGTGCCCTTCTTCCAAAAACTGCTGGATGTGTTTTGGCGCAGAACCTCCAGCCCCTGTTTCAAACAGACCACCACCAGCCATCAAGGGAACTATTGATAGCATCTTGGCACTGGTTCCCAATTCAATTATTGGGAATAGGTCAGTTAAATAGTCACGTAACACATTGCCGGTTACAGAAATCGTATCCTGTCCCTTAATAGCTCTTTGCATGGAGAAACGAATTGCATCGATCGGAGCTTCAATTGATATTTCAAGTCCCGAAGTATCATGGTCCTGTAAATATTCATAAACCTTGGTAATTAAGTTTGCGTCGTGGGCTCGCTCAGAATCCAACCAAAAAACTGCGGGTATACCCGACTGACGTGATCGAGTTACCGCCAGTTTCACCCAATCTCGAATAGGCGCATCTTTGGTTTGACACATACGCCAAATATCGCCCTGCTCGACCTCGTGCTGCATGAATACTTGGTCATCATCGCCGACTACTCTCATCGTGCCAGTTGTAGCCACTTCGAAAGTTTTATCGTGGGAACCATACTCTTCTGCTTTTTGGGCCATCAACCCAACATTTGGCACAGTTCCCATCGTAGTAGGATCAAAGGCGCCATGTTCTTTACAGAAATCGATTGCCGCCTGATATATCACCGCGTAGGTGCTATCTGGAATTACCGCCTTTGTATCCGCTAGCTCGCCATCTGGGCCCCACATACGACCTGACTCACGAATCATAGCTGGCATAGATGCATCTACTATGACGTCGCTCGGCACATGCAGGTTAGTTATTCCCTTGTCCGAATTTACCATCGCAATTGCAGGGTGGCCCTTATAGCAAGCTGCTATATCAGCTTCGATCTCCTGCTGCTTATCTGCAGGCAGGTCAGCTATTTTCTCGTATAAATTTCCGAATCCATTATTTGCATTTACTCCAAGCTCTTCAAATAGTGCAGCATGTTTTGTAAACACCTCTTTAAAAAATGTCTTAACTGCGTGTCCAAACACAATGGGATCAGACACTTTCATCATGGTAGCTTTAAGATGCAGAGACCAGAGCAACCCCTTTTGTTTTGCATCTTCAATTTCTGATTCAAAAAAACTGCAAAGCGCCTTACTACTCATAAAGGTGCTATCAATCACTTCACCAGCAAGCAATGGAATACTGGCTTTTAAAATTGTTACTTCACCATCTTTTGCCACTAATTCGATACGTACACTGCCAGCCTTTTGCATAACAACAGACTGTTCATTGGAAAAGAAATCTCCGTTGCCATTCATGGAAGCAACCTCAGTGGCGGAATCTGAGTTCCAAGCGCCCATGTGATGCGGGTTGTTACGCGCATAATTTTTAACCGCAGCTGGAGCTCGTCGATCAGAGTTACCTTGTCGAAGTACTGGATTTACGGCACTACCTAGAGCCTTCCCATAGCGTTCCCGAATTGATTGCTCTTCCTCAGAACTTGGATCATCCGGGAAGTTTGGTACTGAGTAACCTTTTGACTGCAATTCTTCAATCACGGCTTTAAGCTGAGGGATAGACGCGCTGATATTCGGTAGCTTGATGATGTTAGCTTCAGGTACAAGACTGAGATCACCCAAATTTGAAAGCGCATCCTCAACTTTCTGTTCGTCAGATAAATATTCCGGGAAATTTGCCAAAACTCGTCCGGCTAAAGAAATATCACTTGTCTCAATTTCAATATCTGCTGTCGCAGTAAAGGCCTTAACTATAGGCAACAAAGAATAAGTAGCCAAAGCGGGTGCTTCGTCAGTTTTGGTATATATAATCTTCGACTTGGACACAGTATTTCTTAACCTCAATAGTTAGTCGGAATTCCGATCTTGTTTTAGATTGCTAGCAATTATCTGGCTGAATTCATGCGATAGAGATATCGTCAGTACTTTAACCAGACAATTTGAGCGCGTGGATTCTACAGTAATTTGGGCGTCGAATGAACTCCAAAAGCCGCGTCAACAATGATTTACAAGCGGAATTATAGATTCTTTTAATCAATACAAAGGTAACAACAGAGAACAAATGCCAAATCAAATTCACCTTACCGTAGCCACCCTTTGTCATCGAGACGGTCAGCTTCTCATGGTAGAAGAGAAAGATAAGGGGAACCTGGTTATTAATCAGCCTGCAGGACATGTGGAAGTAGGGGAAAGTCTCAAATCGGCAGCCCTAAGAGAAACACTTGAAGAAACTGGCTATCTAGTTCAACTGGAGTCGGTTTTGGGCATCTCGGTACTTCGTGCGGAGAATGAAATTACCTATTACCGGGTCAGCTTCTTAGCGTCCTGCCCCGATCAAGTACCCTCATCCAATCTAGACCCTGATATTGAGCGCGCAATTTGGATGCATCCGGATGATATTTTGGGTAAACCCAACCTGCGTAGCGAACTAGTTCCTCTAGACGTAAAAAGATTTCTCTCCGGAACCAGATATCCCTTAGAAATGATTGAGGAAAAGCCCTAGAATGTCGCGCCTCTTCCTCTTCAATCCCAATACTTCATAAACAAAAGGCTCTCTGAAAGATAATGACCTCGAACACCAGCGGATCAAAAGTAATAGTCGGCATGTCCGGCGGAGTAGATTCGTCTGTGTCTGCTCGTTTGTTACTTGATCAAGGCTATCAGGTAGAAGGTTTATTTATGAAAAACTGGGATGAGGATGACGGAACCGAATATTGCACTGCCATCCAAGACTTAGAAGACGCCTCTCGGGTATGTGACAAATTAGACATTGAACTACACACTGCTAATTTCGCAGCTGAATACTGGGATAATGTTTTCGAGTACTTTCTGGAAGAATATCGAGCACTGCGTACTCCGAATCCTGATGTACTCTGCAATAGTGAAATTAAATTCAAAGTATTTCTCGAGTACGCCGAGGCTCTGGGCGGCGACCACATAGCCACAGGCCATTACACTCGAATTCAAAGAGATACGGAAGGTAATGCGCAGTTGCATAAAGGTCTGGACACACAGAAGGACCAAAGCTATTTTTTACATGCTGTTAGTCAATCTGCTTTTGAGAAAACTATATTCCCTTTGGGCGATATAGAAAAACCCAAAGTTCGCGAGATTGCGCGCAATAACCAGTTCGACAATAGCGCTAAAAAGGACAGCACCGGTATTTGCTTTATCGGCGAGAGACGTTTTCGCGATTTTTTAAAGACCTATATTCCGGCCCAGCCTGGAGACATTGAAACCATTGAAGGTTTGCGCGTTGGCAGACATGAAGGCTTGATGTATTACACTTTTGGACAGCGTCAAGGTTTAGGTGTTGGCGGTGTTGCCAATCACCCTGATGAACCTTGGTACGTAGCTGCCAAAGAGGTTGACCGCAACGTTCTGGTTATTGCCCAAGGCGAGCATCCCTCTCTTTTTAACTCCAAGCTCGAATGTGAGGACTTTTATTTTATCGACGGGAAAATTCCTGACCAGAATGAGATTCTCGGCTGCAAAACACGATATCGGCAAGCTGACCAAAACTGCAGTATCGAAAGATCATCCGATGGTGGATGGCTAATCGCTTTTGAACAGCCTCAGCGCGCTATGACTCCCGGACAATACGCCGTCCTATACCGAGGCAGCCATTGCCTAGGGGGCGGCGTCATAAACAGGGTCTCATCCTAATGCTCGGCAGCCCCTATTCATCTGAACGAACTTGCGCTCTAGCGGGAATAGCTAGCTGCTGTGTATTGGTTGACGAACTGTCAACATCAGGCAGTGCCGACCAAGAGCACCTGCATTTTTTTACTGAGGCTTTTCTGGACACAGACCCAAGCAATATTACTTCGGCCTTAAAGCCTCAAAATGCTTTGGCTCCAGGGTTGCAGCTATTGAGAGGAATGGGGTCAGGCGCTTCAAGTGAATCAGACCGCCGCCGACTTTCCTATACAGTTAAGTCAATACAGCTAATGCAGCAATTTATGAAGCGTGATGATTTGTTGAAAATGCTGGCTGATGGAATCCCACAAATCAAAGCATGGGAAAGCTTGGATGAGCGATTGCTTGCCATGGGAGAGCTATACGAACGCAGTGCAAGCACCCTAAGCTTTCGCATACAAATACAAGGCAGCCAGGGTTACCTTAGACAGCCGGAAGTTGCTCAAAAGATTAGAGCCTTGCTTTTTTGCGCTCTTCGATTTGCTTTGTTATGGCGACAAAGTGGCGGTTCCAAATTTGACTTTATAATACGTAAAAGAAACATTGGCTTATTGGCTCAAGATATCTTGAGTAATATACTTACTAAGCACCCTTCTTCGGGTAACTAACAACAGAGAACCTGCATGCAACTCTCAGAAATCACCGCTCTTTCACCCTTAGATGGCCGATACGCCGGAAAAACTCAGGCACTGCGCCCAATTTTCAGTGAATACGGTTTGATATTGGCCCGCGTTGAAGTTGAGGTTCGCTGGCTTCAATCACTGGCAAATAATCCAAATATTCAGGATCTGCCACCTTTAAGTGACTCCGCGAATGAATTTCTAGACGCCTTGGTTTCTGATTTTAATATTAGCGCAGCAGAACGTGTTAAAGAAATTGAGAGAACAACAAATCACGATGTGAAAGCCGTCGAGTACTACATTCGCGAACGCATAACCGAAGTTGAAGAGCTTAAAAATGTCAGTGAATTTATCCACTTCGCCTGCACATCTGAAGATATAAATAACCTTTCGTACGGCCTTATGGTTAGTCACGCCAGAGATCTACTTTCTGAAGTACTGAACAGAATTGAAACAATTTTGGTTGAGCAAGCGCATCAATATGCCGAAATGCCGATGCTTTCGCGAACCCATGGACAGGCTGCTTCTCCCACTACCATGGGGAAGGAACTTGCCAATGTGGTATACCGACTTAGACGACAAATGCAGCAGCTGCAAAATACCGAGATACTGGGAAAGATTAATGGCGCTGTTGGAAACTATAACGCGCACCTATCGGCCTACCCTGAGGTAGATTGGCCCGATCACGCAAAAAATCTGGTTGAAAGCCTTGGCCTGACATGGCTACCCTATTCCACCCAGATCGAACCCCACGATGCCGTTGCCGAACTCTGTCAAAACCTCTGTCGAATAAATACTATCTTGATGGACCTGGATAAAGACATTTGGTCATATATCTCTATCGGCTATTTCAAACAGCGCGTAATTGCTGGCGAAGTAGGCTCTTCAACCATGCCTCACAAGGTTAATCCCATAGACTTTGAAAATTCGGAGGGAAACCTTGGGCTGGGTAATGCACTTCTTAATCACTTGGCCGAAAAATTACCGATCTCTAGATGGCAGCGAGACCTCACCGATTCAACGGTGTTACGTAATCAGGGCTCCGCCTTTGGGTATTGCTTGATAGGCTGGGAGTCTTTGATCAAAGGCTTGAGCAAGTTAGAAGCAAATCCTGACAAAATGCTCGAAGATCTAGACAATAATTGGGAGGTGCTAGCGGAACCTATCCAAACGGTGATGCGCAGATATCAGATCGATGGCGCTTACGAAAAGCTGAAAGAACTAAGTCGCGGAAATAGATTAGATGCAGCCCAAGTAAAAAGCTTTATTGAAACTCTGGATATTCCGGATGAAGCCAAACAGCTTCTAATAGAACTAACGCCAGCCAGCTATATCGGAAACGCTATCGAGCAGGCCAAAAATATATAAAGCTCTATTGGGATGCGGCGCCACTACCCGGCCATCGTGGATCAACACCGCTATTTAGGTATCCATCACTAAAAGATATCGTTTCTGCCTTACCCCAAACACGCGAATTAGCGTCAAAGGTATGGCCCATCGCCTCCATTACAGCCCTTGTGTCTGCAGAAATACCCGGCTGCCAGCGTATGCTATCCGGTTGCCACTGATGGTGAATGCGCGGAACCGACACTGCCTCAGTTGGGTTCATTTCAAACTCCAACATATTTAAAAGCACCTGAGCCACTATCGATATTATTGAGCTTCCACCTGGACTACCAGTCACAATTATTGGTTTTCCATCTTGCAACACAATTGTGGGTGTCATGCTAGATAGCGGTCGTTTACCAGGAGCGATGCTATTTGCGCGGCCGCCGATTAAACCATAACCATTTGAAGCACCGACAAGGGATGTAAAATCATCCATTTCATTGTTTAGTAGAAATCCGGCACCCTCAACAGCTATGCCGTTACCGTAGGAAAAATTAAGCGTATAGGTATTGCTGACCACATTCCCTTGCCCATCCCAAGTGCTGAAATGGGTTGTCTCATTGCCCTCAAAAAGAAGGTCTTGGTCAGGAGCAATTTGTGAGGATGGCGTTGCCCTGTTTGGGTAAATATTAGAAGCAATATTCTGCAAATAGCTATCGTTGAGTAGCTTAGCAACTGGAACTTCAACGAAATCAGGATCACCTAAATAGAGGCTGCGGTCCGCATAAGCATATTTCATCGACTCTACTAGCCTATGTAAATAGGCTGCACTATTGTGTTCAAACTGGCCAATATCCAATTCTTCCAATATCTTCAGTATCTGAATTAGATGTACACCGCCAGATGAAGGGGGCGGCATAGAAACGATTTCATACTCGCCATAGGCTCCCGTTACTGGATACCGTAAAACGGTCTGATAACCGGCCAAGTCATCCATACTTATCAACCCACCATGCCGAGCACTTTCTGCAACGATTTTTGCAGCTGTATCTCCCGCATAAAATCCCACTTTGCCCTGTGAAGCGATGGCTTCTAGCGTATTCGCCAAATCGGATTGAACCCATAGATCGCCAGCTTGGGGAGTTTGCAAATTTTCGTCGAGGAAATACTTAACGCTGCTGGGAAAAGCCAGAAACTTATTTCTGGCCTGAGCCAAAGACCAGGCCAATGAATCGCTAACAGTAATCCCGCTTCGAGCAAGCTCAATGGCTGGCTGCATTACTTCAGACAAACTGAGTTCGCCGTACATTTCCTGGGCATCAATTAAACCGGCAACGGTGCCCGGCACACCGGAAGATAGTGCAGAAGAACGGGAAAGCCTGGGGTCAGGCTTTCCGGAGTCATCCAAAAACATGTCGGCGCTCGAAAGGCTTGGAGCCACTTCACGATAATCTATAGCTACCGTTTCCTGAGTATCGGCAAGATAGATCAACATAAACCCCCCGCCGCCAAGGTTTCCGGCTTGAGGGAATGTAACTGCGAGTGCAAAACCAGTAGCTACTGCGGCATCTACTGCATTTCCGCCAGAATCTAGTATCTTGGCGCCAACTTCTGCAGCCAATCGATCTTGCGCCACCACCATTCCTTCGCTGGCCGGCACACGAAGTGGATGAAATGTAGAACCGCGATCGAATATTGGCTGTGCGTTTAAAGCAGTAGCCATCATCAAGAAAGCGAAAGGAAGTATCTTAATTTTCATTTGATTCATTTATTGCAAATCTACGACGCCCATACGCATAGCTTCGGCGACGGCCTGAGAACGATTATTAACCTCAAGCTTACGGTATATATTTCTCAAATGAAATTTAACTGTGCGTTCTGAAATATTTAATATTTTTGCGGCTTCCCAATTGGACTTTCCATCTGTCGCCCATCTAAGAACCTCTGTCTCCCTTTCGGAAAGAAGCGGAGAAACAGTAAATCCTTGCCTGATCAGGATTTCGTTCAGATGAGGTAAAAGGATATTGAGCAATAGGCCTTGATACTGGCTAATGGGTCGCTTACCAGTTGTGACCGCCGTAACGGATAGAACTTGAGCAACATAGTTAGAGCGCATACAGACTATATGACCGTATTCAAGGCCGGCAGATAGTGCATGTTGCCGAAAAACGCTATCGCGAAAAGCTTTTCTGTCGTTATTAATTGCAACCTTTGCTGCAGAGTTCCAAGAAATCGGATGTTTAGATTCAAGTGCCGCTAACACAATCGGGTCTTTTGCTACGCTTTGGCTTTGACGGTAGGCATTCACCCAATCAGTGCCAATACCAAAGGTAACCATATCGAATTGGACCTGAGCTTCTTTAGTTTGGTTTTTTGAAACTCCGAAAATTAACCCTTCAATTTGAGCAAATTCGGCAATTCTCGGCCAAAGCAGTTTTAACTGATCGCCAGAATTAACCCGGAGGGCGAGGCTAATTATCTCCAGCAGTGTCTCTAAATCCGCTTTAGATAGGGGTCCGGCCGCATGCCTAGTCAAGTCCAATCTCCATATATTTACAGGTGCATTAAGGCACAGAACCTGTTTTCCTAAAAGCTCCTTCTATACATGTACTAAAGGACAGGTGACGTAACTTGAAGAGATAAGTAAATTGGCAAGCGTCGACAAGGCCTGTCGATGGAAAGCGGTATGGATACTGCTGAACAGGTACGTAGCAATGCCCGCCTCGCCAGAAGGACCTGGGAGGCGGGCTCTTTTTTGGGTTTTTTTACTCTGGCGCTATAGAAGTTTCAACGGATTCAATAGTTTTCGTAGTCTGTTCAGCCTGAACATCCTCGCTTTGCTTATCTTCTACTGGGCCATCTGGAACAATTCCCATGGCTTCATCCTTAATTTGCTTCTGAAGGGATTCCATTAACTCGGTATTTTCCAAGATATAGGCACCAGCATTCGCTTTACCCTGACCAATTTTATTACCCTTGTAGGCATACCAAGAGCCAGACTTATCTATAAAGCCATACTTAACACCTAGATCAATGATCTCACCCGTTCTGTTGATTCCCGAGCCATAAAGAATCTGAAATTCAACCTGTTTGAACGGAGGTGCAACTTTGTTTTTGACAACTTTAACTCTCGTCTCATTCCCGATAATTTCTTCTCCCTCTTTAACTGCGCCTATACGTCGTATATCAAGACGTACTGAAGAGTAGAATTTAAGTGCATTACCGCCTGTCGTGGTCTCCGGGCTACCAAACATTACACCAATCTTCATACGAATCTGATTAATGAAAATACAGAGGCAACCTGTTTGCTTAATGGTCCCTGTGAGCTTACGTAGTGCTTGAGACATCAATCGAGCCTGAAGTCCAACATGGTGGTCGCCCATATCGCCTTCAATTTCAGCCTTAGGTACCAATGCAGCAACCGAATCGATCACAACCACATCTACGGCACCGGAGCGCACTAGCATCTCAGTAACTTCTAGGGCCTGCTCTCCCGTATCGGGCTGGGAAATAATAAGGTCATCAACATTTACACCAAGCTTTTCAGCATAAAGTGGATCAAGTGCGTGCTCGGCATCAATAAATGCACAGGTAGCTCCCGTTTTTTGAGCTTGGGCAATCGCGCTTAAAGTCAGAGTAGTCTTACCAGAACTTTCGGGTCCGTATATTTCAACCACCCGGCCCTGTGGCAAACCGCCAATTCCAAGTGCAATATCCAGCCCCAAAGAACCAGTAGAGTAAAAGGGGATTTTGTCTCGCAGTCCGTCGCCCATGCGCATCACCGTGCCCTTACCAAACTGTCGTTCAATTTGTCCGAGAGCTGCTTCTAACGCTTTTTCTTTATTTGCATCCATTTTGAATATCCTCTTAAATCAAAAGTACTGTATAAACGAACAGTAATTGATTTTTATCCGCTTGACTAGCCCTGATGTGAAAAATCTTCCATTATTTTTACTGCCACTGTTAGAGCATGCCGTATTGTCTGGTTACGGACCTCCGCCCTGTCTCCAGAAAACATTAGGGTTTCCGAATACAAATACCCGGCCAAGGACCAGCCGAAACAGACAGTACCAATAGGTTTGTCAGAAGTTCCACCATCTGGCCCAGCAATGCCAGTCACGGCAATTGCGAGCTCGCTATTCGCCTTATTTGCGCAACCAAGTGCCATTTGTCCGGCAATCTCTTCCGAGACAGCTCCAAAATTTTCTAAGTCTTCAGGCTTAACATATAGATCGCGAACTTTTGCGGCATTCGAGTAAGTGATAAATCCACCCAGATACCAAGCCGAACTACCTGACTGGGAGGTCAACCAATGACCAATGCCTCCACCAGTGCAGGATTCTGCAGTGGAAAGGGCAATTTTATTCTCCAATAAGAGTCCGGCCAGTTTTTGTATTAGCGCTGCATCGGATGAGAGCTCGCTTGGTTCTTGCGGTAACTCAAATCCCGATACCATTTCCCAACCTACTCCCACTCAATGGTGGCAGGTGGTTTACTGGATATGTCCAAAGTAACCCGGGAGATGCCAGGGATTTCATTAATAATCCGGCTTGAAACCTTATCTAGAAACTCGTGGGGAAGATGTGCTGATCTGGCGGTCATAAAATCGATAGTTTCAACCGCTCGCAATGCGACAACGTGAGCGTAGCGACGAGCGTCACCTACCACGCCAACAGATTTTACTGGCAGGAATACAGTAAATGCCTGACTGACCTTGTGATAGAGATCTGCATTGCGAAGTTCTTCAATAAATATTGCGTCTGCCTCACGTAATACCTCTGCATATTCCTTGCGAACCTCTCCAAGAATACGCACACCGAGCCCGGGACCAGGGAAAGGATGTCGATACACCATATCGTAGGGAAGTCCTAGTTCAAGACCTATTTTGCGTACTTCATCTTTGAAGAGATCCCGCAGTGGTTCTAACAGTTTTAACTTCATATCATCAGGCAGCCCACCTACATTGTGGTGAGACTTAATTACATGAGCTTTACCGGTAGAAGATGCAGCAGATTCGATTACGTCTGGATAAATTGTGCCTTGAGCAAGCCAGTTTGCATCTTTAATGCTGCCAGCCACCTCATCAAAAACTTCTATAAAGGTATTTCCAATCACCTTACGTTTTTGCTCGGGGTCCTCTACTCCTTTCAATTTTTCTAGGAATAAATCCTGAGCATCCATTTGACGTATGGTCAGCCCCATATCTTCGCCAAACATCTCTATGACTTGAGTTGCTTCATCTTTTCGCAGTAATCCATTGTCAACAAAAACACAGGTTAACTGCGTACCTATTGCCTTAGCCAATAACGCGGCGGTTACTGAAGAGTCTACTCCTCCGCTTAATCCCAATATCACGTGATCGGTGCCAACCTTTTCCTTTATTGATTGCACTGCATCAGCAACAATTTGAGCTGGCGTCCAGGATTCACCACAACCACACACTCCATGAACAAAGTTCGCCAAAACACGCGAGCCCTGCGTTGTATGAGTCACTTCGGGGTGGAATTGAATTCCATATATATGATTTTTTTCATCGGCAAAACCGGCAATGGGACAGGAATCCGTAGAAGCAGTTATCTCAAACTCTGGAGGTAATTGAGTGACTTTGTCGCCGTGACTCATCCAGACATCTAGAAAATCGCGCCCTTCTTGATGATGATCACTAATGTTAGAAAGTAGTCTACCTTTTCCCTCGACCTGTATTCGTGCGTAACCAAACTCATGAATATCCGAGCTTTCAACAACTCCGCCCAGCTGCATCGCCAAACTCTGCATGCCATAGCAGATGCCTAACAATGGCAACCCACTCTTAAGGATAGCTTCAGAAACTACCGGGGCTGCGTTGTCTGTTGTGGTCTCTGGTCCACCGGAAAGAATCACGCCACTAAATTGGCCCAGAAAATCGGCATTAACGTTTTTATTGTCCCAGGCGCACATTTGTGAAAAAACGCCTAACTCGCGCACTCTGCGCGCAATTAACTGGGAATACTGGGAACCAAAATCGACGATTAAAATTGCGTCGTCGTGAATATCAGTTGTCATCGATTAGAGGCTCTCTTGGCCGGAATTAGCGACTGGGATAATTAGGTGCTTCTTTAGTAATAGAAATATCGTGTACATGGCTTTCGTTAATACCAGCGCTAGTAATTTTTACAAAGCTTGGTTTGGTTCGCATGGTTTCCACATCACCAGACCCGGTGTATGCCATCGCTGAGCACAAACCGCCCATAGCCTGTTGAATAACGGCTGAAACGGGCCCTTTATAGGGAACTCGGCCTTCAATACCTTCTGGAACAAGTTTTTCGGCACCATTGCCATCCTGGAAATATCGATCACTTGAGCCTTGCGTCTGCGCCATAGCTCCTATCGAGCCCATTCCTCTATAGGACTTGTAGGTTCTACCTTGATAGATTTCCAGTTCGCCAGGCGACTCCTCTGTTCCGGCAAGCACGCTACCGACCATTACACAATGTGCTCCGGCAACAACAGCCTTGGCAATATCTCCAGAATAGCGAATACCACCATCAGCAATTACCGGAATGCCAGATTTTTTCAGCGCTTTGGCAACGTTAGCAATAGCGGTAACTTGAGGAACGCCTACACCTGCAACTATGCGAGTTGTACATATCGAACCTGGGCCAATGCCTACTTTTACCGCATCGGCACCAGCTTGCACTAGAGCCAGGGCAGCATCCGCTGTAGCAATATTGCCACCTATTACTTGGATATCTGGGTAATTCTTCTTAATCCAACGAATTCTATTGAGCACATTGGCTGAATGTCCGTGCGCTGAATCCACCACAAGCACATCTACACCTGCGGCAACCAAAGCTTCTACTCTTTCCTCTGTTTCTCCGCTGGTTCCAATACTGGCTCCAGCTAGCAAGCGGCCCTGATCGTCTTTGGCAGCCATGGGGAATCGTTCGGACTTGTCTATATCCTTAACGGTAATTAGGCCAGAAAGTCTGAAATCTTTGTCCACCACCAATATTTTCTCTATGCGGTGAGCATGCATAAGTTTCAATACTTCTTCCGAAGCTGTCCCCTCTAGCACTGTAACCAAGCCCTCTTTTTTCGTCATCACAGAATGTACCGGGGCATCCAGGTTAGTTTCAAACCGCACGTCCCGGCTGGTAACTATGCCAACCAGTTCGCCCTTATCGAGCACTGGAACACCAGAAATATTGTGCTCTAGCTTGATAGTCAACAAATCGCGAATAGGCGCATTCTTATCTATACAGATAGGATCTTTTACCACGCCACTCTCATATTTTTTTACGGCGGTAACGTTTTTGGCTTGCTCCTCAACACTCATGGATTTGTGAATAATCCCGATACCACCCTCTTGCGCGAGCGCGATAGCCATATCAGATTCAGTCACGGTATCCATAGCGGCACTTACCAGAGGCAAGTTCAATGACAAATTCTTAGTAAGTTGAGTTTTCAGGCTGACATCTTTCGGCATAATCTCCGAGTAGTCAGGGACGAGTAGAATGTCGTCGAAAGTGATTGCTTCTTCTATAATGCGGGGCATATCGCTCTGGCTGTGTTCGAAGTGAGCGCCGCATTATAGTCTTTTGAGACCTTTGCATGAAAGCAAAATATTTTTCCGTGAAAAGGCATCCCTGTCACAAATCTGGGTAAATGATGGATTCACACTCAATTACAAATGATTCAATTCGCGCCGTTCATTCTGTTAGTGAACTGTGCAGTAAAACCCGTGCTCTTTTGGAAGATAAATTCTCCAACATTTGGGTTGCAGGGGAAATCGCCAGCATATCCACTCCAGCCTCAGGGCACTGGTATTTATCCCTCAAAGATGACAAATCGCAATTGCGATGCGTAATGTTTAAGGGCGCAAATATTCGCTGCAAAGCGCCTAAGATTGGCGAGGAAGTGCTGATATCAGGGCGTTTCAGCCTGTACGAGGCCCGTGGAGATTTACAGTTAATATTAAACCATCTGGAAGCCAGAGGCGCTGGTGCACTGCACCAAAAATTTGAGGATCTAAAAGCAAAACTGCTTAAAGAAGGAATGTTTGACCAGGAACATAAAAAGCCTTTGCCTCCTTATCCAGAGCGTGTTGCACTTATCACTTCAGCCACTGGAGCAGCCCTTGAAGATATTTTAACTTTGATGCGTCGACACCATTACGGAGGCCATATTCAGGTATTTCCTTCACAGGTGCAGGGCCAAGATGCTCCAAAACAACTAATATCTGCAATCCGTCAGGCAGATTTAGAGTCAGACTGGGACATAATTCTTCTTAGCCGCGGCGGCGGTTCCTACGAAGATCTTTTCTGTTTCAACGACGAAGAACTAGCGCGAACTATTTTCAATACAAAAACCCCATTGGTCTCTGCAGTTGGCCATGAGGTCGATACTACTATTAGTGATTTTGTTGCTGATATGCGCTGTGCCACCCCTACAGCAGCTGCGGAGCAAATCCTGGCTTCCTACATTCAATTGGCACCGCAGCTTTCCCGATACGAGAACCTGCTTTCTCAGAGCCTGCATCGCTATTTGACTGACACAAAACACGCATTAAAAGACCTAAAGAACCGATTACAGAGTCCCGTACACCAGCTGCAGGCATATCAGCAAAGACTAGACCAACTAGAGCAGAACAACCTAAATCAGCTAAATAACCAGCTTCAACTTAAACTGCACCATCTTGGCCTTTTGGAGCACCGGCTTCTTGCCCAGTCCCCACAAAGGTTATTGAATGAAGCTTCCATAAGATTTCAGGATACAAGCACAAGGCTTGGAAAAGCGGGGAAGGACCGAATCCTATATTTGCAACAAAAATTTGTTCAGACATGTCGCCATTTAGAAGTGGTGAGTCCAATGGCAACAGTAACAAGGGGCTATTCGGTACTACAAAATAAAAGTGATCAGGTAATAAAAAGCGTTGCCGCTGTCACTTTAGGTGAAAGCATAAAAGCCAAGATAAGCGACGGCAGTATCGCTTTAGAAGTCGTTGAAATAACGAAAGATTAGAAAACCTAGGGCCTCTAGACCTTAGCGACCTGTCCTTAGAAAGGCCAAACTAGCGGAACAATAACCAGACTCAACAACCCCAGTAATACCGTCAAAGGACCGCCCATAATCAAAAAATCTTTATATCGGTAGTTACCCGGGCCATAGACCATCAAATTGGTTTGATAACCTATTGGTGTCGCAAAGCTAGCGGAAGCACCAATCATTAGTATTACCGCGAAGGGTGTTAAATCGACTCCAAGCTGGCTAGCAATCTGTTGCGCTACAGGAAATAAAACTACCGCCGCTGCAATATTACTAACCACGGCAGTCAGAACCGCGGTAATCACATAGAGAGCCGCCAATGACAAAACAGGAGAACCCTGTACCAGCAACACAATATCCTTTGCCATGGTAGCTGCCATACCGGTATTTTCGACCGCAGTACCCAGCGCAATAGATGCGCCAATCACTATTAATATCTGCCAATCAATACTCTGACGAGATTCGTCCAATGAAATACATCTTGTTAACATCAGTAAAATTACAGCGGCACAGGCCGCTTCGAACATAGTTAAGATGCCGCCAACCACAAGGGCAAGCTGAGCAAACAGTATGAATAGTGCTACGTATCTGCGTTCATGCAACACCGGCTGAGACCGCTCGATCTCGGCCATCACTAAGAAATCTCTAGCGTATCGACGCGACTGAATAAAATCCGAAGGGGTCTCTAGTAATAAAATATCGCCACGTTTTAGCAGTATGTCTCCTATACGCTGCTTAACCTGCTCACCATCACGACTAATAGCAATAATTGCTGCACCATACTTTTTTCGAAATTGGCTACGTCGAACGCTTTGTCCTAGATAGGGGAAGTTGTTACCCAATACTACCTCTACGAATTTTCTTTGAGATCGATCGCCGTCTATTTTAAAAACATGATCCTCCGCTAAGGAGAGACCTCGCATTTTCTGCAGATCAACCACTGAGCTAACGTCGCCGGCAAAAATCAAACGATCGCCCGCCGCTAGTATTTCGCGCGGGGATACCGCAGCCCGTACACGGGTGCCTCTACGAATTTCAACCAGATATACACCACTCAATCGCCGCAACCCGGCATCTTCGATGCTCCGACCTACAATTGGCCCCTCTGGGTCGACAATCATCTCTAGAGTGTATTGCGCACCATCGCCAAAGGTGTCCAACCTTTCGCCTCGTGCCGGTAGCCACTTAGGCCCGGCAATAAGCACATAAACAATAGTTAGTATTACCGCTGGCACACCGATCCAGGCCAGCTCAAAGAGTGCTAAACCTTTAGTTTCATTGGCCATCATGTCGTTTACAACCAAGTTTGTACTGGTACCAATTACCGTACAAAGACCTCCAACAACGGCGGCGTAGCTAAGCGGCATCATTAACTTGGACGCGTGAATACCGGAACGTTTGGACCAGTCGCTAACAATTGGAATCATCATCGCGACAACCGGGGTATTGCTAAGCACTGTGCTCATAAGAGCAACCGGAGCCATTAAACGGAATTGAGCAACGCGGACGCTTTTAATCCGGCCCAACATTACATCCGTAAGGCCGTAAAGAGCACCAGTTCTTGTGAGAGCACCAGCAACTATGTATAGAGCAGCGACGGTCGCCAAACCTAGATTAGAAAAGCCCGTCAAGAGCTCTTTAGGAGAAATAATGCCAATTAGCATTAGCACTGCAGCACCGGACATAAGTACAGCATCTGAACCAAGGCTGGTTCGATATAGAACCACCAAGCACAGAAAAATTACGGCAAGGGTAATAATGCCGCTCCAGTCGTTCAAAAATACTTCTGGCACCATTAATTATTTCCCTTTTGTCCCTTTGATACTATCTGATACTAAAAGTCGGCGATTATCGCCGACTTTGCCCAACTATAGAATTATAGAATTCAAATAAAAGAAATTATTATCTCATTGTAAATTATCAACAATGGCGAATTGTTCCACCAGATAAGTTAAGAATCTACCAGCATCTCCGCCGTTTACTGCGCGATGATCGTAAGAGAGAGCCAGGGGCATTAACTTTCTAGGAATAAAGGCTTTGCCATCCCAAACTGGCTGAATTGAGGTTTTTGAAACACCCAGTATTCCTACCTGTGGAGAAGCCACTATTGGAGTGAAGCCAGTGCCACCAATCGCGCCAAGGCTAGATATAGTAAAAGAAGCCCCCTGCATTTCATTCGGTTTCAACTTCCCCTCTTTTGCCTTGGTAGCCAGCTCAATAATATCCGCCGCCAGCTCCCAAATATCTTTTGTATCTACATCTCGGATCACTGGAACCATTAGGCCTGCAGGTGTGTCCACAGCTAAACCGATATGACAATAATCCCGATAGACGATGGTGTGACCATCTTCGTGGATACTAGAATTAAACTTTGGATTCTCTCTTAAAGCTTTGGCCGTTAGCTTAACCATGAAAGCAACGGGAGACATTTTTATGCCCTTGGCAGCGCCCTCTTCTTTAAGACCTTGCCGATATTCTTCGACATCCGTTACGTCTGCATTATCAAACTGAGTAACGTGAGGAACATTTAGCCAGCAACGGCTGATATTATCCGCAGTGATTTTTTGAATTTTAGTCATCGGTTCAGTGCGTATCTCACCAAACTTAGACCAATTTACAATGGGTGCAGCGGGGACGCCTGAACCCGTGTCGGTGGAGCCTCCTGCCTTCAACGCATTTTTTACGTAGTTGTGCAGATCATCTTTGACAATACGGCCACGAGTGCCCGTCGCGGGTACCTTTGTTAGATCCACACCCAATTCACGAGCGAGTTTGCGTACGGCGGGACCGGCATAAACCGAACCTGAAGCCCCGGCAGGGGCCGCAACTGTGGCTTGGGCTACTGGAGCTGAAACTACTTTAGCCGCAACTACAGGTGCTTGATTATTTTCAGAATTAGAAGGAGTAGCTGCAATCTTAGTCGGTGGCTGTGCAGTTTGAGTAACTTCTAATTCAAACAGAGCATCGCCCTGACCTACTGTATCGCCGACAGCTATAGCAATAGATATTACTTTTCCATCCGCCTCGGCTGGGATCTCTAGAGAAGCCTTATCAGACTCTGCAACACAGATAGTATCGCCTTCAGAAATGCTATCGCCGACCGCAATCGATAGTTCGATGATTTCTGATTCGTCAGAACCTATATCAGGCACCTGATAGGCAATTACTGATGTGGTGGTTGGCTCCGCCTCAGTTGCTGGAGTAGAGTTTGAATTCTCTTGAGGTGATTCAATCGCTGCTTCTGATACCGCTTTCGCGGTCTCGGCAGCCGGTGCATTTTCTTCAACCGCAGCGTCAGTGGATACCAATTCGGCAATCAAATCACCTTCTGCAAGCTGATCACCGACTTGCACATGAATTTTTAAAACTTTGCCTGTGCCGGGCGCAGGTACTTCCATCGACGCTTTATCGGATTCCAATACAATAACCGACTGATCTTCAGATATTTGCTCACCCTCTGCTACCAGTATTTCGATAACTTCGGCGCTATCAGCGCCAATGTCGGGCGTGTTAATTTGAGTAGTAGACACCTTAATTCTTCTCCTTAACCAATTCGATCAGACGGTAACAGGGTTGGCTTTATCCGGGTTTATCCCGTACTTAACGATAGCCTCTGAAACTATCGAAGCGTCCAAGTTGCCATCTTCAACCAGAGCAGTTAGTGCGCTAACAACAACGTAACGGCTGTCTACTTCAAAAAACTCTCTTAACTTAGCTCTGGTATCGCTGCGTCCAAAACCGTCAGTGCCTAATACTCTGAAAGTACCTGGCACATAATTACGCAATTGCTCGCTGTGAGCATGAATATAATCCGTAGCTATTACCTTGGGGCCTTCCCGGTCCGAGAGCAGTTGGGTAATGTAAGGCAGTTTTCGCGCTTCTTCAGGATGCAAGGTATTCCAGCGTTCGCAATCTTTTGCTTCGCGATAAACCTCGTTCACTGAGGTAACACTCCAAATATCTGACTCAATATTCCAGTCGTCTTTAAGCATTCCCGCCGCTGCCATAACTTCAGTAAGAATGGTACCGGAGCCCATCAGCTGAACCCTATTACCCTTGGTAGCAGCACCTTGTTCCAGAAGATACATACCCTTAACGATGCCATCTTCTGCACCTTCAGGCATTGCAGGGTGATGATAGTTTTCGTTCATGGTGGTGATGTAGTAGAAGCAGTTTTCACCCTTTCCATACATACGCTCTGCGCCGTCCTGAATAATTACCGCAAGCTCAAAGCTAAAAGTCGGATCATAGGAACGGCAGTTTGGAATGGTCGATGCCATTACAAGAGAATGACCATCTTGATGCTGAAGGCCTTCACCATTAAGTGTGGTCCGGCCAGCCGTCGCACCTATTAAAAACCCTCGAGCCTGCAAATCCCCTGCTGCCCAAGCAAGATCACCAATGCGCTGGAATCCAAACATGGAATAAAAAATGTAGAAGGGGATCATGGATAGCTTTGAGTGACTATAGGAGGTCGCCGCAGCTAGCCAAGAAGACATCGCACCCGCTTCGTTAATTCCTTCCTCAAGAATCTGACCGCTCTCCGATTCTTTGTAGAACATAATCTGATCGGAATCCACAGGGGTATATTTCTGCCCAAAAGCCGAATAAATACTCAACTGCCGGAACATACCCTCCATTCCAAAGGTACGTGCTTCATCGGGAACAATTGGAACAATTCGTTCACCGATGTTTTTATCTTTAGCCAAATTACTAAGAATTCGCACAAAGGCCATGGTGGAAGAGATTTCTCTCTTGCCGGTGTCTTCTAATTGTTTTTCAAATGCCTCTAGGCCTGGAATTTCCAGAAGTTCTACTTCCGAGTGTCTTGTTGGAAGAAAACCACCAAGTTCTTCGCGACGTTCCTGCAGATACCGAATTTCAGGACTGTCCTCGGGGGGCCTATAAAATGGAACATTGGCAATATCATCGTCGTCGATTGGCAATCCAAATCGATCGCGGAAAGCTTTCAAACCTTCTACATCTAGTTTCTTGATTGAATGGGTATCGTTTGCGGCCTGACCGGCAGAACCAATGCCATAACCCTTAACCGTTTTTGCTAAAATCACAGTTGGCTGGTCCTTGTGATTTACTGCCGCGTAATAGGCGGCATAAACTTTATAAGGATCGTGTCCGCCTCTGTTTAAGCGGGCGATATCATCGTCGGACAGGTGCTCAACCATCTTGCCAAGCTCGGGATCACTCCCAAACAGATGCTCTCGAACGTAGCCGCCGCCGTTGTTTTTGAAGTTCTGATATTCACCGTCGACGCATTCGTCGAGGAATTTTTGCAGTTTGCCTTTTTCGTCAGCTTGAAAAAGTGCGTCCCAATGGCGACCCCAAACAACCTTGATAACGTTCCAACCGGCACCGCGGAACACGCCTTCAAGCTCCTGGATAATCTTGCCATTACCTCGAACCGGGCCATCTAGTCTCTGCAAATTACAGTTGACCACAAAGATCAAATTGTCGAGATTTTCTCGACCAGCAAGTGCAATAGCACCCAAAGATTCCGGCTCATCGGTCTCTCCATCGCCAATAAAGGCCCAAACCTTACGATCACTTTGATCCACTAGGCCACGCTGATGTTGGTACTTCATAACGTGAGCTAGATAGATAGCCTGAATAGGCCCAAGCCCCATAGATACCGTAGGAAATTGCCAGTAATCCGGCATTAACCATGGGTGCGGGTACGAAGACAAACCAACTCCGTCAACTTCCCTTCTGAAATTTACCAGCTGATCTTCAGTGAGTCGGCCTTCTAAATAGGACCGCGCATACATCCCCGGAGCCGTATGCCCTTGGAAGAAAATGAGGTCTCCTCCGCCGGGATGGTTTGGCCCGCGGAAAAAATGATTGAGCCCAATTTCGTAAAGCGTCGCAGAGGATGCAAAAGACGATATGTGTCCGCCTAAACTGCCATCGTCGGTATTAGTTCGGGTCACCATAGCCAATGCGTTCCAGCGAATAAGAGACCGAATCTTTCGCTCGGTAAATAGATCGCCAGCCATGGGTTGTTCTTCACCCACGGCGATAGTATTTTTATAGGCTGTAGTTACAACGGACGGAGTTTTAACTCCTTTACCTCCAGCGTATGAAGCTAATTCGCCAAGTAACTCGGCCGCTCGCTGCTTTCCTGAATGTTTAATGATTGAATCGAGAGCATCTCTCCACTCATTCAACTCTAGATTATCTAGATCTTTCGACACACAGTGCTCCTCAGATTTATATTGATTTTGAAGAAGGGCTAAGAGATTGATACTCCGCCGGTTTTCGCTCCAATTTGGTCGCCGAGATTCTATAGCATCAGGCCTTGTTCTGCATGACAATTGACCATAAAGTACGGACGCTTCGCCTTGATTAAATCGAATATCCTTAGGTAATTAGCCTATGATCGAATATATTAATTTTTTTCGGAATTAATCGATGTTAATTGGTTTGACCAATACCCTTAGATTTGTGAATTCAGAATAATATGCATGCTTAATACTGAACTATGATGTATTTTTTCGTTCTCAACTGCACGAGCTGTTTACGGCCATCGGAATATTGATCCAGCTATCTAAAAACATTCTTATCTCCCTTTTGATTTCCAATCTGACTCTGGCGAATTTTAGCTTTGCGCAAACCTCGCAAATTCAGCTGCCAAGTCTGGGAGAAACAAGTTCGTCAGTTATATCCTTGGATTTAGAATTGCAGATAGGCGAAGCCTGGCTTCGGTCTTTCTATCGTCAAACTCCGCTCAATAGAGATTATTTGCTGCAGGACTACATTGAAAAGCTAGTGCAGCAGCTAAAGCCCTACTCTCAAATCAATTATTCAGATTTACGAATTGTCGTGGTCGACAATCCGACCATGAATGCCTTTGCAGTTCCCGGCGGAGTTATGGGTATACATAGCGGCCTGCTATTACATGCAGGCACTGAGGACGAACTCGCCTCGGTAATCGCACATGAGATGGCGCATTTGAGCCAAAGACACTTTGCCCGTTCTGTCGCGGCGCAGCAGGCTATGGGAATGGCTAGCATGGCTGGATTGCTAGCGGCAGTAGTGCTTGCGGCCACTGCCGGCGGGGACGCAGGGCTAGCAATGATGTCGGTGGCGCAAGGAGCAGCTATGGAATCCCAACTTCGCTATAGCCGACAAAACGAAACTGAGGCGGACCGAATTGGCCAATCGACATTAGTCATCGCCGGAAGAGATCCTAAAGGCGCGGTACGCATGTTCGAAAAAATGCTTGCGGCCACACGCTATGCGGGTGATCTAGCACCGGAATACTTGCTGACTCACCCTTTGCCGCAATCCAGAGTGATAGATACTGAAACTCGCGCAAACCAATACGCCTCTCGTATATATTCAGAGAATCCAAACTACCAACTTATGGCGGCAAGGGTGAAAGTTGCGGACAACGAGACTCCAGAAATTGCACTTCGGAATTTCGGGAATGCCTATAAGCTAACTCCTAACTCCAACCTCGCAAAATACGGTTATGCCTTGGCGTTGAAAGATACCAGGCACTATTCGGAAGCAATGGAATTTGCGACCGAGTTACTTGAGGGAAATCAAACGAATCTGGTTTTTCAGAGCCTCTATGCGGAACTACTACTTCTATCCGATCAGGCCGATCTAGCCCTGAAATATTTACTCAGCTTACTAACCCCGGGAACACAAAATCACGTTATTACCATGCAGCTGGCTGATACCTATAAAGCACAAAATTTATTTGAACAAACAGCCGATATTCTTCAGGCGCACAGTCAGGAGCGACCTAAGGACCCTATGGTTTGGTATGAGTTGGCCGAGGCATATGGTTTGTCTGGCAATATCTATGAGCTTCACCTGGCACGATCCAAATACTTCGAGTTGGTTGGTAGCTTTCAACAAGCTATAGAGCACGTCCGATTAGCAAAACGGCAGTTGGGAGATAATGAAATTGAGCAAGCAGTATTAGATCAGAGAATCCGTCAAATCGCTCAGACTCAATCCCGAGAAATGGACCTCTAGAATCGATTAAGAAGTTCTATATCAGTCTAAGGTTCTCTTAAAGTCCAACATGCGCTGCAGAGATTTATTGGCCTCTAGCGCGATTTGAGCATCCACAAATATTTCATTTTCTCGATTGAGCTCAAATACTTTCTCAACCTGATCCAGCGAATTCATTGCCATCCAAGGGCAATTCGCACAGGACTGACAGGTTGCTCCCTGCCCGGCCGTAGGCGCAATAATAAGTTCTTTATCTGGCACGGCTTGCTGCATTTTATAGAAAATACCCTGATCTGTAGCCACTATCAATTGCTTATGAGGAAGTCGTATCGCCGCCTCAATAAGCTGGGAAGTGGAACCGACAGCATCTGCTTCGGCAATTACTGATTCCGGTGATTCGGGGTGTACCAATACGGCCGCACATGGAAACAGCGCTTTGCTTTCCTGCAGCCTGATGCTCTTAAATTCTTCATGCACTATGCAGCTACCCTGCCACATAACCATATCTGCGCCAGTTTGCTTTTGTACGTAATCGCCCAGGTAACGGTCAGGTGCCCAAAGTATTTTTTCACCCTGCGCATCCAAATGATCCACCAAATCCACAGCGATACTCGAGGTGACCACCCAGTCTGCTCGAGCCTTAACCGCGGCGGAGGTATTAGCGTAAACAACAATTTGGCGGTCGGGATGCTGATCGCAAAACTCCGAAAACTCCTCCGCCGGGCAGCCTATATCCAGAGAACAGGTTGCCTCCAAAGTCGGCATAAGTACTCTTTTCTCAGGGCTTAATATTTTTGCGGTTTCACCCATAAACTTCACGCCACAGATCACCAAAGTATCGGCCTCGCAGTTAGCGCCAAATCGCGCCATCTCAAGAGAATCGGAGACACAACCACCGGTTTCTTCCGCCAACGCCTGTACTGCAGGATCCGTGTAGTAATGCGCAATTAATACCGCATTATTTTGCTTCAACAGGGCTTTTATTCGCTCTGAAGATTCAGCATTTTGCACCGCCGAGAGGGTCTGGTGGTTCTGGCGAAGAGCGATAGCACTTTCTACCGCCTGAGTAAGAGGTTGAGAATTGGAATTCATTTAATTGTATTGGACAGATTATTTAGGTGCACAGCATAGATTGGTGTCAGAAAATGGCAAGTTTGATCTCAAACTTCCGCCAAAAACTCCTTGATTACATCTCGGTAATTGCGGCTAACTTTAATGCGGTCATGTTCACCCAAAAGTAAGAAGCACTCTCCCTTGGTATGGGGGAAAATCTGCTGTATATGTTTCAAGTTAACAATAGTGGATCTATGTACCCTTTTAAATAAACTATCATCCAACTGTTCCAGCAAGCTCTTCATTGTGCTTCTCATAATATGCGTTTCACCCTCTGCATGGATGCACATGTAGTCTCCTGCCGCATCGACCCAGGCAATGTTCTCTTGGCTAATAAGATTAATGGTATCTCTGTCTTTAATCACAATTTTCCCGGGGCTATCCGTCGAACCCAGGCTACCTGATCGAACTTCATCGACGCCCGCAGCAGATGCTAGATCGGCCCTTTCATCCATGGCCCGCAATACATTATGCTTGGTGCCAGCGGCATCATTCTCGACTGCCAATCGTTTAACTGCGCGCTCTACCGCCAGCCCTATTCTTTCCTGATCCAGAGGTTTCAGAATGTAGTCAACGGCGTGGATTTCGAAGGCATCAAGTGCGTACTGCTCATAAGCGGTAGCAAATATCACCAACGGTATTAAATCTGATTGCAGTTTTGCTACAACATCAAAGCCCGTCATGCCCGGCATTTGTATATCGAGAAACATTAAATCCGGCTCAAAACTGGTTGCAGCCTCTATCGCTTCACTTCCATTCTTGCACCGAGCTACTATTTCGATCGCTGGGATAGCGTCTAGGTATGAACATAAAAGGCCTAGTGAAAGAGGCTCATCATCAACAACAATAGTTCGTATCTTAGTCATAGATTTACTCAAGTATTTGGGGCTTTTTCTGATTGGTGCAGCTCATAGGGAATCTGAATGGTAGTCTTCAAACCCCCAGAAGGCTCAATACTTAAATCGTATTCATAATCTTCAATGTATAAGGCTTTGAGCCGGTCTACCGTGTTGCGTAAACCTATACCTCTGCCGTTTTCGCTCTTTAGCTTACTGGTAGCAACGCCCTGACTAGAACCTGTATCACTTAACTCCAATACCAGCTTTTGATCTTCCAGCTTTGCCCTAAGTTTTATAACACCTCCAGACTCACTTTTTCCGATAGCGTACTTCAATGAATTTTCTATAAGTGGCTGAAGTAACAAACTGGGAATCAAGGCAGATTTCGCATTCTCATCAATCTGAAAATCCAATTTTAATCGGTCGCCAAATCGCGTTTTCTCAATTTCCAAGTAAAGCATCAAAGCATCGATTTCATTTTCCAGCGCGATCTTTATATCTGGATTATTGTCTAATGAATAACGCAAAAACTCGCTCAGCTGCACAATCATGCGCTGAGCTTTTGTGGACTCTTGCATCTGCACAAGCGCGTTGATGGCATTTAGGGTATTAAAAAGAAAATGCGGATTTAGCTGATATCGCAGCATCATCATTTGTGAGTCTCTAGCCACGGACTCAGCCCTAAGCCGCTTAAGCTGCTCGTCCATTGAATCAGCCTCTACTTCTTGCATCATCAAATGCTCAGACTGAAGCAACTGAAAATATCGAATCCCGTGGTAGAGGCTGCCCCAACCCAAAAATATAAAAATACCTCCGAAATACCAACCGCCAAAATCTGCCCAGACGTTTTCTTCGGCAGATATCCATATAAAGGTCTGCATACATATGCATGTCCATATGGCCGCTATTACCGACAAGCCCAGCAGACTAAGGCAGCTCCGCTCGAATAGTGGCCTATCCCATATTCGGTCGAAGAAAGCGCGCAGAGGTAGCGCCAGGACTGCGCCCAACAGCCCCTGCAGGATAGTATGAGAAACGTGAATCCAGCCGTAATGGCCGTACCAAAGGGTAAGAGTGAAAAAGGTAACAAAACTAACACCAGACCAATAGGCCAACTGCAGCAACAAAAATTGACGCCCAAGGCTTTGATACAGCGTTTGCATAAGCCCCTTAATGGCTCTATCTGCCATTTCTTTCCCCCAACTGAATAGGCTTCTATGGTACACCTCAGAAATTATTTAGTTTTGTATCGATTCCCCTTCGACGCAGAATTGGTTTAATTCATCGCGCTGGGCCAAGCAATTAGCCAATTTTGAAGTGATCTTTGGTTAAACCTTGCAGAAAAATTATTTTCTCACCGCAGTAGAATGCCTCTCTGTCTCATTGCCATTGTTTAGTAAGCTCTAGGATTTAGGATGTTCAAAACCTCAGCTTTTAATTACCATAAAACAAAGGCGAATATCATGAAAGGCAGCGAAACCAATCCTCTTTTCTATACGGTCTATGTGGCGTTTATTGTTGCTTTAGGCGGTTTTTTAATGGGGTTCGATGCCTCGGTAATCTCGGGCGTAGTTGGCTTTATTGAACCAGAGTTCAATCTCTCAAAAATACAGCTTGGCTGGTCGGTTGCCTCTCTGGCTCTAACCGCAAGCTTTGCCATGATGGTCGCAGGCCCACTTAGCGACAAGGTAGGTCGCAAACCCGTTTTAAAAATATCGGCACTGCTATTTTTCATATCTGCTTTAGCCTCTGCTCTAGCTCCAGACTTTTTAATATTAGTAATAGCTCGCATGCTCGGGGGATTGGGAGTCGGCGCTGCCTTAATCATAGCTCCGATGTATATCGCCGAAATTGCGCCCTCGAAATTCCGCGGCCGACTGGTTTCCTTTAATCAGCTAAATATTGTTATTGGAATATCGGTGGCCTTTTTTACCAACTACCTTATTTTGAAGCTGGGCCAGACTGATTCTTTCTGGACACAAACCCTAAAATTCGACAGTTTAAATTGGCGCTGGATGCTCGGCTTGGAGGCCATACCCGCCCTTCTCTATTTCGCTTGTCTTTACCTGGTTCCAGAAAGCCCTAGATGGCTAATTATGCAAGGCAGAGAAGAGGAAGCTTTGAAGGTAATGGCTCGGACTTCAAGCGTCAGCCAGGCCAAGGAGGATCTAGCGACTATTCAAAGCAGCGTCAGTCAAAGCAGCCTAGGTGTTGAAGCGGAGAAAGCTTCCTTTAAGGAGCTTCTAAAGCCCTCAATGCGGCTAGTTATGACTATAGGTATATCCGTAGCAATTCTTCAGCAAATTACTGGCATCAACTCGGTATTCTTTTACGCACCTATGATTTTTGAACAGTCGGGCATCGGTACCGACGCTTCATTTATGCAGGCGATATTTGTGGGCCTTATTAACCTGGTGTTCACCCTAGTAGCCATTTACCTTATCGATAAAATCGGTCGTAAACCCTTGCTTGGCATTGGCGTCGCTGGCATAGCCCTATGCATGTTCACCCTAGCCTATGGCTTCCATTCAGCAAGTTATCAGCTTTCCGAGGACTCTATAGCAGGCTTGCCGGAACAGATTGATAAATCCTCATTAATGGCCATTCAGGATATTTACTACGCTAGCGATATTGCCTACAAATCTGCCGTCTCAGCACAAATCGGCCCACAGCAGTCTTCTGAGTTTGAATCTGCTCTGATCAAGGCCGCAGTAACTATGAACCCCAACCTGATATTGATAGCTATATTGGGATTTGTCGCTTGCTTTGCGATCTCTCTTGGTCCCGTCATGTGGGTACTGTTCTCGGAGATATTCCCAAATCATATTAGGGGAATCGCAATTTCCTTTGTGGGTCTGATTAACTCAGCTGTTAGCTTCCTGGTTCAGCTTATATTCCCTTGGGAGCTAGCTACTCTAGGCAACGCGCTAACCTTTCTAATATACGGGTCTTTTGCGCTTATAGGATTGTTCGTAATAATGAGAATTCTTCCTGAAACCAAAGGCAAAACCTTAGAAGAACTCGAAGAAGTTTTGATCAAAGCCTAGTTGGGCTTTGTTTTTTTTGAATTTTGATCCGCTGCACTACAGCGAACTGGTGATTAGTCAGCCAACCTGTTCATGAGAGTGAAATCAGGTTGGCGACTAGACGCCTGTAAGAGGTTCTTGGTTTTACCCGCGACGCTCTTCTAAATCCGCACGGATCTGGTGGGCCATCTCTTCGGTAATTGGATAGGTATATATCATCCATATCGCCAGTGCCGATGCCAGCATGGGGACAGCAACATCAAATACCCGCATTAAGAAGATAGTTTGAGCTGCTTGATCACCACCAAGTGCAACGTCAAAACCAGTAGCATTTAGCAGGAATCCGCCTCCAGCCAATGCCGCAGCCATACCCAGTTTAATTACCCACCAATAGATTGATCCAAACATGCCTTCACGGCGCTGATTAGTTTCCAACTCATCCATATCGCACACATCGGCAATCATTGACCCCATAAGCGTAAACAACCCACCTAGGCCAAACGCCATGAAGGGCGTGGGTAAAAGCAGAAGCATGGGGTTATCTGGTGTGTAGCAGAACCACTTCATGCCGTAGCCAAAAATGGACACCGCTATGGCAACAAAAAATGCACGCCTCTTACCAATTTTGGATGACATCCAAGTCACCAGAATGATTACGCAAAAAGTGGATATGGCGCCAAGAGTGCCCGCCCATCCGGCAAACTCGGCTCCCTGAGATTGATCGCCGCCAAATACGTAAAAAATAATCACATAAAACTGAAAAGAAGAGATCAACATAAACCCGTTGAAAACTAAGAAACTCGCTCCACAAAGACTTAAAAAGGGTTTAAATTTGATAGTGGCTGCAAAGCCTTTAAAAAACCCAACGATACCAACTGGAAATTCCTCAATATTGGTTTCCAGAGATTTTTCTGGAAATGCTTCAACTCGTTTTTCGACTGCCGCAGTAGGCTGCGCCGTTTCTTTTTTAAGGTAACGCTCGTTCAAAAATATCGCGGGCAATACGCCAACACAAATAGTGAAAGCGCCGATGATAATTGCTAACACACCGGCGCCTTTAACCATGTCCCCATCGAACAATATCTGGTGGTGCATAAACCATAGAAACCAAGGAGACACCAGATAGGCCAATTGGCCCATAAAGTTCTGCACGCCCATAAGGCGAGTGCGCTCATGGTAATCCGGCGTTAACTCATAACCCAAGGCTACCCAAGGAGTAGCGAACACAGTGTAGGCGAGATAAAAAATTAGGGAGCCAATTAGGAAAAACCAGAAGTAGAACATTTCGCTCCGGCCTTCTGGCAACTGCCAAAGTAGCGCAAATATTATACCCGCGGCGATAGCGCCAAAGAATATATAGGGCCTCCTGCGTCCCCATTTAGACTTAGTATTGTCCGAAATATATCCCATCAAAGGATCGGTTATGGCGTCGGTTAGCCGCGGCAGAGCACCTAGAAGCCCAACCAACGCCGGATTCATTCCTAACCCCAAATTCAATATAATTGCCATGCCACCAATAGCTGCGGCAAGTAGATTATTTACAAAGGCACCAGATCCATAAATAATTTTCTGCGAAAGAGCAATTCGATCTTCCGGAGCAGTTTGATATTGCTCATTCTGGCTCATTAGATAGTTATCCTTTTAGGATCGTGTAGGATTTCTGTAATCCATTAGTGTGTCCCATGTGGCACTTCGACGATCTATTTCAGACGCTTCGAACCTCCACCCTTCCAATCAAACTTAATATCTCCGGCTATTTAGCTCTATTGAAACATAGACGAGACTCTGCTTCTCTATTTCAGAAAACAACGAAAAAACGGCAAGCTGACCTGACGCTGAGACAGTCTGGACGAATTTGTCACAATTACGGCCCGGATTACCCAGCACTTGATTCAAATGAACAAGCCAATTCACTCTGTTTCTATAGCCAAAATACAATTTCATCAACAATTACCCATTGGTCTCAGCTAGAGCGCCTTTTACCTCATTTTGATTGCTCCAAATTGTCGCATCGGTATCTTTTCGCATGCAGGAGCAGGGCTGGCCTTGCATGGTAAATTTTATCCCGCACGCGGGGGACGCTTTCTCAATATTTCCAACCTGGAACTAGTTGATCTTAGTCGCTCAGAAACAGCACTATTTTTACCCAAAAAACAAGAGACGGGATATGCACTCGATTAAATTTTTGCATCGGGATATACACGACCAAGATTCATTGGAGAATATGGTTAACGAACTTATGTCACAGATGGGCCTGGACGAAAAAATCGGCCAGATGAGTCAGCTTTGTGGCGGAGGCGGCTGGGTGCCAGATCACCTCGCCGCTGCAATTCGCGCCGGACAGGTAGGATCTGTTTTAAACGAAGTAGATCTTGAAACGGTAAATGAACTACAACGTATAGCGGTAGAAGAAAGTCGATTGGGCATCCCATTATTGAATGGCCGCGACGTTATCCACGGATTTAAAACCATTCTGCCCATTCCCCTAGGACAGGCCGCAAGTTGGGACCCCGTGATCGTTAGTGAAGGCGCTCGTATTAGTGCAGTTGAGGCGGCTGCAAGCGGAGTTAACTGGACCTTTGCGCCTATGATCGATATCACCCGTGACCCGCGCTGGGGCAGAATTGCTGAGTCGCTGGGTGAGGACCCCTATCTATGTGGGATCCTTGGTGCAGCTATGACCAAAGGCTTCCAAGGATCAGATTTGGCGGAAAATGGATCTATCGCAGCATGCGCAAAACACTTTGCGGGCTACGGAAGCGCCGAAGGTGGTCGCGACTACAACACCGCAAATATCCCCGAAAACGAAATGCGCAATGTGCATCTGCGTCCCTTTAAAGATGCTGTGGATGCAGATGTTGCGACCTTTATGTCTGCTTTCTGCGACCTCAATGGTGTGCCAGCGTCGGGTAATTCCTGGTTAATGGATCAGGTACTACGTCAAGAATGGGACTACGAAGGATTTGTAGTGAGCGACTGGGAATCCATTATAGAAATGACAGTTCATGGTTTTACTGGCGATGACGAACAAGCAGCCCTTGAAGCCGTTAATGCTGGCATTGATATGGAAATGGCGAGTTCCACATACCGCGACCATTTAGAAAACCTGGTCGCTGAGGGCAAAGTCGACCTTGAAAAAATAGATCGCATGGTGGCCAGAATTCTCACCTTGAAATTTAAACTAGGTCTATTCAGAGACCCCTATACCAATGTAGAAAACTTTCCTGCCTTATTAAACAAGGCCCATTTACAAATTGCTAAAGAAGCGGCGATTAAAAGTTGCGTGCTTTTGAAAAATAACAATAAAACACTCCCGCTTTCGATAACTGGACTAGATTCTATTGCCCTTATCGGCCCGCTCGCTGACGACGGATACGAGCAACTAGGCACTTGGGTATTTGATGGTGAAGCCGAAAATAGTATAACTATTAAGAGTGCTATCAAGAGTTTCGTTGGAAGCAATCTGCAGGTCAACTACAGCCAAGCCTTAGACGGAACAAGATGCAAGCACCATGAAGGCTTTAGTCATGCCATAGACGCGGCTTATAAGTCTGATGCTGTCGTACTTGTACTTGGCGAAGAATCATTTATGTCCGGCGAGGCCCACTCCCGTGCAAATATTGATCTACCCGGCCAGCAGGAAACGCTAATTCACGCTTTGGCAGAAACAGGCAAGCCAATTACCCTTGTAATTATGGCGGGCAGACCCCTGACCCTGGAAAAAATTGTCGATAAAGTTGATGCCATTTTGTATGTATGGCACCCAGGAACTATGGGCGGTCCCGCAATTACCGATCTTTTATTTGGCCTAGAATCTCCATCAGGCAAACTGCCGGTAACCTTTCCAAGAATGGTGGGGCAAGTTCCTATCTACTATTCCCACAAAAATACCGGGCGGCCACCCTCTGCTGAAATCTGCATCCAAATGGATGACGTTCCCGCCCGCGCAGCACAAACTTCATTAGGTATGGCCTCTTTTCATTTGGATGCCGGCTATACACCCTTATATCCCTTTGGGCACGGCCTTTCCTATGGCGATTTCTACTACGTAAAAATCACTACCTCTAAAAGTCATATTTCTATGGGGCAGTCTATTGATATAGCGGTAGATTTAATGAATACCGGTGAGAGACAAGCGGAAGAAGTGGTGCAGTTGTATGTTCGTGACCTCGTCGGCAGCGTAACGCGCCCAGTGAAAGAGCTAAAGGGATTTAGACGAGTAAAACTAAATCCAGGACAGCGAGAGAGGGTTAGCTTTTCTCTGCACACTGACGACCTCGCTTTTTATAATCGCAATATGGAATTTGGGACCGAGCCCGGCCAATTCCATGTTTGGATTGGTGGCAATTCTGATGCCTCACTTTGGGCTGAATTTGAAGTGCACGAATAGGCCTAGAATGATTGAAATGAACGCCAAACTGAATATAAGATCACCGACAATCCAACAGCTCAAACTCCCAGGCCTAATACTGACTGTGTCGATTCTATGCCAATCCTGCGGTGGTACCGTATCTGAGACGCAACTGCCAAGCGAAAGCCCCTCTACCGCGTTGGAAGGAGAACTGCTGCCAAGTGAAAACTTTTCTACCGCGGTGAAAGTAGAACTGGTGGGCAGCGACGGAAACTACCAACTTTTTCGTGACGGACAGCCCTATCTGGTAAAGGGCGCGGGTATAGATTTTGGTGACTACGAAGCATTCGCACGCCATGGCGGAAATTCATTTCGTACCTGGTCGACAGATAGCCACGGCAGAACGGGAAAAGAAGTACTAGATATTGCGCACTCTCTTGGATTAACAGTATCCATGACAATAGTTATGGGCGCTGAACATTGGGGCTTTGACTATGGCGATGCAGAGGCTGTAGCCCGGCAATACGAATTCGCTCGTCAAGAAGTATTGGCTCTAAAAGACCACCCAGCACTTCTTACCTGGATTATCGGCAACGAATTAAACCTTGACTACCGGGATCCTCGAGTCTACGACGCCGTAAACGATATTTCTAAGATGATTCATGCATTGGACCCAAATCACCCCACTACTACTACGCTCGCAGGTTATGGCGCTGAAGTTATGGAGGTTGTTCAAACCAGAGCTTCTGATTTGGATTTTGTTAGCATTCAGGCGTACGGGTCCCTTGTTCTTCTCCCTGGCTGGTTGGCTAGGGATAACTTCACAAAACCTTATTTCATAACTGAATGGGGTGCAGTAGGTCATTGGGAAGTTGGTCAAACAAACTGGGGGGCACCTATAGAGCAGACGAGCACTCAAAAAGCTGCAAACTATTTACGCAGCTACAACGAAGTTATTCGCCCCTTTCCCGAGCAAGTTTTGGGGAACTACGTATTTCTTTGGGGACAAAAGCAAGAACGCACCGGGACTTGGTACGGTTTGTTTTTAGCCGATGGCGAAGAAACTGAGCCTGTTGATGTTATGCACTACATCTGGAACGGCGACTGGCCAGAGAACCGCACTCCGGCTGTGGACTCAATGACTCTCAATGGTCAAACATCTCAGGACAATGTAACCCTAAATTCGAATCAGGTATACGACGCAAAAATAGTAGCTATAGACCACGAATCCGACGCTCTTTATTATCATTGGGAGTTGCGTCATGAGAGCACCTCAACTGAAAGCGGCGGCGCCCAAGAGGAAATCCCAGCAGTTATCGAGGGCCTAATTGAAAATTCTGAAGATAGTGAGATTCGCCTCAGAACTCCGACAGAACAAGGTGCATATCGCCTTTTTGTATACGCCTACGACGGTTATAATCATGCAGCTCATGCCAATATTCCGTTTTACGTAAATAACTAATAAGAAAAAATTCATGAACGAATCCATTCAGGACCCGGAAGTACAGAAAAGAGTTGAAGATCTGCTGTCTCGCATGAGCTTAGATCAAAAAATCGGCCAAATGACTCAGTCTGAGCGCATGGAATCTACTCCAGAAGACGTTAAGAACTATCACCTGGGATCTGTATTAAGCGGAGGCGGATCAGCTCCGGGCGAGAACCTACCCGCAGACTGGGTAGATATGAATGATGCCTATTGGGCAGCGTCCATGGAAGAAGATGGAAGTCATCTAGCTATTCCACTTATTTACGGCATAGATGCGATTCATGGCAACAACAATATTCGAGGCGCTACTGTATTCCCACATAACATTGGATTGGGTGCTACCAACGACCCAGAGCTTTTAGAGCGCATTGCTTTAGTTACCGCCAAGGAAATCTTGGCTACCGGTGTGGACTGGACCTTTGCTCCTACATTGGCTGTGGCGAGAGATAATCACTGGGGACGTGTCTATGAAAGCTATTCCGAAGACCCGGCTATTGTCAGTTCCTACGCCGGCGGATTTGTTCGTGGCCTACAAGGCGATTTGGGTACAGACAGCGTTGTGGGCTGTGTTAAGCACTGGGTAGGTGATGGCGGAACAACCAACGGTATAGATCAGGGTGAAACTTCACTAAGCAGAGCTGAACTTGAGCGACTGCATATAAGACCCTACTATTCGGCCCTTGAAGCCGGCGTATTGACCGTAATGGTTTCCTTTAACAGCTGGAACGGCGACAAATGTCACGGCCATAAAGTTCTGGTTACCGATGTCCTAAAAGGCGAAATGGGATTTGATGGCTATGTAATCTCTGATTGGGACGGCATAGACTACCTTACGGAAGACTATTACCAGGCTGTTGGCATGGCCGTGAACGCTGGTGTTGATATGTTCATGGTTCCGCAAGCCTGGAAAACCTTTATAGACCACCTGCGCAGCCATGTCCGCTTAGGCACTGTTTCCATGGAACGCATTGATGATGCGGTTCGTAGAATACTTTCGGTTAAGTTCGCCTATGGATTATTCGACAAACCACGACCGGCAGAACGCCCCTTGTCGAATCACCAAAGCTTTGGTTCAGACGATCATCGCCAGATCGCACGCGAAGCGGTACAAAAATCTCTGGTTCTGTTAAAAAACCAAGGTAACTTACTTCCGCTAAACAAAAACTCGCGCATTATCGTTGCAGGTAAAAACGCCGACAATCGTGGTCATCAATGCGGTGGCTTTAGCGTTGCATGGCAAGGAGTTAGCTGCAACGAATTTATTGAAGGCGGAACTTCTATTTGGGAAGGCATACAAGAGCTATCACCGAATGCACTACTAAGCGTTGACGCTTTAGCTGCCCAAGAACATCCTCAAAATTTCGATGTAGCCATTGTGGTGATCGGTGAACGCCCCTACGCCGAAGGAATGGGTGATATCCGTTCTGGCGATGACCTAATTATTGAAGCCGGTTCTCAAATAAAAGGCACTTTGAAAGTCCTCGAGCCCTATGGAAAGACACTGGATCTAGCAGATCTGCATCCGGAAGACTTGGGCACAATTAGAAGGTTTACCGAACAGGGAATTCCAACCGTAGTGGTATTGATTTCCGGTAGAACCCTTATCATCAATAAAGAGCTGGAAGATTCCACTGCCTTCGTAGCCGCTTGGTTACCGGGATCTGAAGGCCAGGGTGTTGCAGATGTGCTATTTGGCGATACCGATTTTCACGGAAAGTTATCCTTTACCTGGCCAAAACAAGCCCGACCAACAATCAATAGGGGTGATAGTAATTACGATCCTCTTTTTCCCTATGGATTTGGATTAAGCTATAACTAAGGCTGGTTAGTTACAAAGTAAAAACCCCCATATTGGGGGTTTTTTGTATCTATTGCTTTTATTTTTCTACAAATAATATCTACATAAATATCTGATTTACCGGTCTTTATTCGGATTCTAACTGACTCTACTCTGCTACCGTACCGATAAAAGCTAACATCATAAAAACCATTGGAATAATTATTATTCTGAACACCTGTATCAATTGGAGCGCATCCTAGGGCACTAAAAAGTTCGTTCAAATGGTATAGATTCAGCTGCGATATGAAGATGGTTTATGCGCCGAGGAGTAAATTTTTGACTAATTACTATGGGTTAGCAGCTACTAAGCTGTCCCCTGCAAACGCTCGTTAGCCTGAAATAGAAAGCTGGTAGCGCATTACTATAGGTAGGGGGCGATTCCACTACCCCAAGGGATAGCCTTTTTTTTGTTTTGGTTTTGTGCGACTTCAATAACAATAAATCGGATTTAACAATTACTCCAGCCAGAATCCTGTGAGTCGGTGATTCTTGCTCTACAGGAGCGATAAAAAGAATACCGGCATCAATACCCAATTCACCCAAAAACCAATAGCGAATAACGAATATAACGGCAAATACGCCAAATAATCGCTTTTCCGATTTATCGCACCACCCGCCCATTTGGGCTCAAAAGCCTGCAGATACGTATTTGAGCGGAGTAGCATCGGCCCCCGGTAGAGCAGTCGGCTACAACGCTTTATTGGTTAATGTTAACCAAACGTCTAGCCAGCACCACTTACTAATTTATTAACAAGGGTGAATTCAATGGTTTTTTTAAAGGTATTAATATCTAGCAGTATTGCTTTGGCGCTTCTAAGCTCCATGGCTACCAGCTGGGCGCAGGACGAAGCGTCAACGGCCCCTACTCAAAGCGATGGTATCGAAGAATTATTAGTAACTGGTATCCGATCTAGCTTACGAGATGCAATAGGAATTAAAAGAAGTTATGTCGGTAACGTAGATGCGATCTCTGCTGAAGACTTCGGTAAATTTCCTGACGGTAACTTGGCGGAATCACTAGCTAGAGTTCCGGGCATTGCAATAGATCGATCTAATGTTGAAGGGCAAAGAATTGCCGTTCGTGGATTTGGTCCAGAATTCAATATGGTTACTCTTAACGGTCGCCAAATGCCAACCGCTCCCGGCGTATGGGAAGGTGGCAGAGCCTTTAACTTTGGTGATATCGCTTCTCCCGGTGTATCTGCTGTAGAAATATTCAAATCAACAAACAGCGCACTGCCCTCCGGCGGTATCGGCGCAACTGTAAATATGATTACCACTAAGCCTTTAAATGTTAATGGCACGCTACGGTCATTTAGTCTAAGCGGTGTGGCAGATACCACTAGTGAAGGCGGTGGTCTACCAATTGAATCCGCGGTGCTCTTCGCAACCAATCAAGACCGCTGGGGCTTTTCTTTTTCTGGTTCTTACCAAGAGAGACAAAACCGAGAAACCGGCACGCGAGAAAGTAACTGGATTACAGTCAGCGAGCAACCGGGTCGAGTAAATCCTTTGGATCCAGCCTTTACAAACAATAATCAGCGCGCTGATGGCGAAACTTTCTATCAGGAGCCTTCTGCTTATTTGATCAAAGACAACGATCGAACTCGTATGAATGCGCAGGCAACCTTCCAATATGAGATTACTCCGGATTTGGTTTCTACCATCGACTACACCTATTCAAACGTTGACTTCAGTTCAGAAGGCATGTTGTTTGGTTCCTGGTTAGGCGGCTGGACTACTACTGCCGCTAGCATTAATCAAAATGGTGCTTTTACCGATGTTGTAGTCGGTGAACGTGGGTATAACCACGATTCCACATGGCAGAATCTAGAAAATACTAATAATTCCATTGGATTGAATCTAGATTGGACCGTCAGTAACGCATTGACACTAGCTTTTGATACTCACCACTCTACAGCTGAAGTAGATGGCGGCGAGTTGGACAATGTGATCTCAGCAGAGCCGAACTTTCAGGCCAGCATTAATCATACTAATGGCGGTCATTCAGGTATTAATACCTTCACCTATAACGCCGACTTTGTAGCTGCAGATTATCTTCTGACTAGCGCAACCATTAATGACGGATTCAAAGAAAATGTTTTGGATCAGGTTCAAATTAGCGGTAACTGGTTCAATCTAGATGGCGGTCTGGTGACCTCAGTCAAGTTTGGCCTTTCCCATCTGCAGAGCGATTTTAGCAAAATTGGCCTTTCCGAAAACTACAGTACCACTGGAGCCACAGCGACTGATTTTGATGACTCGCTTTTCGAAAGTACGAATCTCGATAGCGATTTTATGAATTCATTTAATCCCGATATTGGCACTGACTACTACTATAATATTGATCCTCAGGACGCATTAGCCGCTTTTGCTGCTGCGAATCCTACTGCAGCAATGACTGCAGGCGATATGGATACCAGCTACCAAGTTAACGAAACTCAAGACGCAGCCTTTGTTCAGATAAATATGGAATCTGAATTCAATGATATGCCTATTCAAATGGTCGTTGGCCTTCGTTATGAAAGCTCAGAGACCGAGGCGGTTAACCTATTTGCGCCGACAACAGCACTAAGATGGGACATGGTAGAGGGATTAATTTCTGTTCCCTCAGCTCCAGATAATATTAGTGAATCCGGCAGCAATCATAAGGTTTTACCGAGCTTCGCCATATCTTTGGGTATTACCGACGAAAAGGTACTACGAGCCTCTATTAGTAAAACAATGTCTAGACCAGATCTTCTCGATCTAAGCTCGCGATTTGAATTAGGTAATAGAGACTTTCTACAGCCAACTGCTCAAGCGGGTAACCCATCTTTATCGCCTTTGATGTCGAGTAACTTTGATATTAGTTTTGAAAATTACTATAACGATGAAAGCTACTACGCGATCAACTATTTTTACAAAGAGATTAAAGACTTTGCTGGAAGCAGAACCGTTACACAAGAAGTCGGCGATCTGAGAAACCCTTCTCAAAATACAAACGGCCTTTTTGCACAGGCATGCGTTGCAGCTTGGAACGATGCTGGCCGTCCTGATCCAGGAGCCCCCGGCGTATTTGGCAGCGGTGATTGCGTATCTCAGCAAGCGCTATGGGCACAATCTTGGATGAACGACTTTCAACATATGGGTTGGATAGCACTCGCTTTGGAAAGTGGCGTAGATGTTACTGAAGCGGGCGGGTTCCCAATACTTGATCCACTGGATGCAAATTACACCGGTGCCGTAGTTCCTGCGAACTGTGGTAATGGGTGGTGGCGTTGTGACCCCGGTTATATTGATCAGAGCTCAACAGATCCTATGGCTCAGGTCGAAGTTACCCAGCCATACAACATGAACTCTGGATTAGTAAGCGGTATTGAACTCGCTTGGCAACATCTTTGGGACGACACGCCCTATGGCATGCAGTTCAACGCAACCTTCATCAGAGGTGGTGATGTAGATGTTGATCGAGATGTAATCGGTGAGCAGTTTGTGCTTCCCGGACTGGGCGATAGCGGTAACCTCTCTTTCTTCTATGAAGATGACAGGCACACCGCGCGTATAGCGCTAAACTACCGAGGCGAAACTGTTGCCGGATTTGCTGACCACGATCAGCCTTTATTCGTAGAAGCAAGAAAGCAGCTCGATCTTTCTTATCAGTTTAGATATAACGACGCGACTACCTTCTTTGCTGACGCATCTAATATAAATGATGAGTCAACTCGACTATTTGTTCGCAACGAAGAAATGCTGTTCCTGGCCCAAGATCACGGCCCAGTATATAAGTTCGGAGTACGAACTAGCTTTTAAAATGTGTCCCCCCCATAAAGATACATTTATAAGAGGGCGTAAGCCCTCTTTTTTTGTGCCTGAAAAAAATAAATTTAAATTTAAAACCACAAAAAAACCCGCACAAGGCGGGTTTATTTTATTTGGTGGGTCGTGCTGGGCTCGAACCAGCGGCCAATTCCTTAAAAGGGAACTGCTCTACCAACTGAGCTAAC